>Ga0255336_100067_pt1 | contig 251111 bp, 250 predicted proteins | sample MeOH1_35cm_T3_17_FD_189102 | JGI IMG/M metagenome (GOLD analysis project Ga0255336, IMG submission 189102) | Sandy soil microbial communities from University of British Columbia, Vancouver, Canada - MeOH1_35cm_T3_179 | ecosystem: Engineered > Artificial ecosystem > Sand microcosm > Unclassified... | reverse complement strand
TCATGCGAGCAGCAGGAACTCCCGCAGGAGACATGGGGCGAGAAACGGCAGGGCTCATCCGTCCATTCGGCGGTGGTCGCATTGGCTGCGGACTGTTGGCCCCGGAACCGCGCGCGTACTGGTTCAGATGGGACGGCTTGGGCTTCGAAGGTTTGGCGGCCAGGCAAGTTCGGGGCACGACGCCCTGTTGGGACCGATCGAGCCGGATACACAAAGCCTACATCAAGGTGAGCACGACGTTAACAAGAGACATGTGGAAAGAAAAGACACGTACCCATCCGTCGTCATATTCATGGAGCAACCGCACGAGCTGTCCCACCCGCAGTTCAAGCTCGTCATCCATCGACGGTTTAAAGTCCATCAGGACCCGATAGACATTGCTGTGAGATGGTTCTGGGCCAGGCCCCTGAGCAACCACGGGAGCCGGCGAGACTGGAGAAGGACTGGGCACCGCGGACGGGGTCGTGACTGACTCTGGTTGGGATGACACCTGTGGCGGCGCCGCTGTCGACACGGCGGCCGCCACGGCACCAGTGGCAGCAGCAGCAGTAACAACGCCCACACCAACCCCAGCGGCCACGGCCGGAGCGACGATGGGTGAGACGGACCCCGCCGTCGCGGCGACGGAGCTGGTCTTGTCGGAAATGGCCTTTTCGGGATCGGCAAACGGGTTCTGCGGATCATTGAACGGGTTGTTTGGATTTGGTTGTTCTTCCGCCGCTGGAGGAGGACCGACGTCAGCCGGCTGGGGTGATGGGGAGAGATTGCGCGACGGGCCACCAGACTCAGGGCTCCGGGGTTTGCCAATGGTGTCGAGCATGTTGCCACTGCTCAGCCTGCTCTTACCCGTGCCCAAGAACTCTGGAAGCATACGAGAGACAGGTCGCAAGCTGAGTCGCGGAGCCGTGGCACTGGTCGGGCTGCGCATCATCATCGGTCCCGCCCCTTGTCCTCCGGCACCGTAGGCCGACTTTTCATTCTCAGCTGCCGCGCGGGCCTGTTGTTCTCTCTTCTTCTTTCCGAGGAACCAGAGCAGACCGACCGCGATGAGACCGACGATGGCGATGATGCCAATGGCAAGGCCTGCTTTGGCGCCCGTGGACATGCCGCCTCCATTGCTGTTGCTGGAGCTGTTGCTGGAGTTGTCCGAGGTCAAAGCACCTGAGGTTGCCGCTGAGAGCGAAGAATCGGTCGTGGCCGAAGAGAGGGATCCGACCGATGCTAGCCCCGCCGTGGAGGTAAGCAGAGTGGTCGGCGCCGCCGTGGTCGCTGACTGAGGCGCTGTGTTGGCAGACGACACCGCGCTCGACGGCGACGATGATGCCTCTGTGCTGGGCGACGAGTTTTCAGCCTGTGACGTTTGCACGGCCGCAGCGGTCGACGATGCTGCTGCCGTGGCCGCCGCCGGGTCGACGGAGGTCGTGCTGTCGCCTGTGAGCGTGGTATACCCGCCAATGACGCCGGTGAAGGTCGGCTCGGCCGTCACGTAGACAACGGACATGACAACACCCCCTTCCGTCGTGATGTCAGGTACCGGGGCGCGCTTCGCCATCCGGTCATGAAAGTGTTGATGCAAGTGCTCCATCTTTTCGTTCTCGTGAGGGTAGTCTCGTTACTTCATTCGCAGACCACCAAGAACGTTGTCAATCAGAGCCAACTGCGGCCCACAAAGAGCGAGAAGAACGGTGCGGTGAATCGGACCGACCTGGTATCGTAATAGAATATCGGAGTCTGGTCTTCTCAGCGCAGCTGAGCAGTGTCGGGAAGAGAGTGTTTCAAAGAGTGGCCGGTATCGAACGTCGATAAAAGAAGGACGACGATCGATACAACAATGGGACGGGGGAGAAAGAATCGAAGGGCGACTGGCAAACAAGTTGACCACGCGAGACCGCAGCTCTAGCCAGACGACATAGATGAAGGTGGATGAAAGGTGTCTCAGAACGGGCGAGGGCGAGGGCAGCGGTAGCACCGCAACCTTGCACCAGTGGCCGCGTTTTCTTCGAGCCAAGTGTGGAGCCAAATTAGGTACTGTTTAGAAGTGGTTATTGGTGTGCCTGAATCTGACGCGCCGGTCAAGTGGGGTTTACTAACCGAGAACGGCAACAGCGCTTTAAATATGCCGCTTAGCGCAGCCTGCCGAGATTGAATGCTTCACACTGGAGATGACCTTCTGCCTCCGACTGCCGAATGACACTGACAGATGACACAGAACTCATAGCCAAGTTGCCCACAAACGAAGATGCCAGGCGAATGGCACAGAACCATCCCCATTCCTCTCTACCAAACTCGATGTGCGGGCACTGGCAACTGTTGACGATATGAGTGGTTAGACTAGCACTTGTTTTTTTCAGGGGCTGCTGCCGAGCTTTCTCTTATCACCCCAGTACCATGCAATGGCACACTGCCGTAACGAACCTGAAGCTTGGCTGTGGTCGGTGCTCCAACCCCGGACATTTGTCAGGTCATCTGAAATTGCCATCACATGTGTGTGATTGATGCCTATCTGTCACTCCATGGTCGTCATTATTGGCCTCCATGTGCCAATCTGTCGTCATTGACCTCGCTGATATCGACCTTGAAGATCCACTGCCTTCCACATAAGATGTTGGCAGTCGCAAGGTGTGAGGAGACGAAGCGGTGAGTGACCAAGGTTGGAGTGACTGTCTCGCTCTCATCTTACCACTCGCGACGACGGCCTGGAAGATATGACTGATTCATTCTACGAGACAGCTCAAGACGTAAATAGCAGCACGTCAAGCCGGAGCGTTGGCCCAAGTGGTTTTGTTGGTTAACCTGATCCAATCGAAATCGCCAGACAATCGAAAGCGGTGCTCGGCCAGAATCGTGTCCAATCCGGGACCCAAACTCACGGTAGATCTTAGATATGAATGTGATGAGAGAAGATGAGTGTGATCTTGTTGTCGGTCAGAGAGTGATTCGTCGGGACGGCCCTCCTTCCTGGTGCTTGCACGAGTGCCGGTGCTGACAGAATGCGTGGGACACATCCGAAGGTGCGTGGTCAAGCTGCATCCAAGCATGAAGCCGTCGACGGACCTGAACCCATCAGGCACGTGCGAGGTCAGCGCGTAGTGGATGCTCTAGGGCCTAGTGGTGGTCAAAATGCGCGTTACAGCGGTGATGGAGAGAGTTGTGGCCTTACCTGTCGCGCCGTCAGTCGCAGCGTGCTCTCGAAGGAGACCGTCTTTGACACAAAGTCGATCGCTGCGTCTGAAGCACCTGGGAGAATGTCTTTCCAACCTTTCGGTGGAAAGACTTGGAAGCGCATCTTGCCCCAGTCGGGGTAGTGCTCGGCGGACTACACAAGTCAGACGTGATGCTCGCCTTGCCATGATGTCCGAGAGCTTACCGGCCACGTCTTTTCATTAGGAGTCCCGAGGGTGGTAAAGATCGACTTGATCAGGCCAAGTTCACTGCCGAGCGGTCCGGCGTCAAACATCGGGTAGTGGCCATCTTTGACCATTTCTCCCACCACGCAACCAGCCGCCCACATGTCCAAAGATGTGTCGTACGCCCGATGGCCAAACAATAACTCGGGGGGTCGATAGCAGGTCGTGCCCACGTCGGTGATCTTGGCCGCGGCCGGTTCGGAATCTTGGTCGGTGGGCGACCAGGCGATGCCAAAGTCCGCCAGATAAACGGGGCCGTCCATGGTCTTGAGGAGAATATTTGAGGGCTTGATGTCTCGGTGGATGATTCCCAGGGAGTGAATGTGTGACAGGGCATTGAAAAGGCCAGAGAAGACCAGGCTGCATTGCCGACCGTTCAAGGTCCCCGTTCGCAGCAGGTTTTCCAAGTCTTGCCGGAGAAAGGGGAAGACAAGGACAAAACGATCTCCAGACTCCCAGAAAGATTGGAGTAAGGGGACGACGTTCTCGTGCTGACATGCCGCTAATATTCTGCCTTCTCGTTCTGAATTGTGAGGAGCGGCCATCACCGATGGATGTGTCACTTTCAGGGCCACGATGTGGACAGCAGCCGTCTCATCTTTCGCCTTGGCCTTGAAGATAGTCGACATCTGGCCATCCTGGTGGAAAGTGGCCAAGTGGTAGTCTCCTAGACTGGGACCGTCAGGATTCAGGATTTCGTCTTCGTCTGCCGTGACGGGAGGATGATCTAATGTGGTCGTCGGCTGCAACGTTGCCAGCAGCTTTGTGTAGCGATCTTGATAATCATCCTCATTTAGTCGGCAACAACCTTCGGAACCCTGCCCCAGCAGAGAGGAACCATACCTTGGTCGATGCGCTCTTCAAGATCTCTTCTTCCAGCGATCGCGCCTGGGTACGAGATTCCTCTGCATCCTGTCCCGCTTGTGCCAGAGCACTAGACCTGGGGCACAGGTTTGTCAGACTCGAGAATCTCGACCGAGGGCATACCCACAATACCACGATGTTGCGCAGTCTGTCGGCAAAGCTGATATCCATGGAAGCGGTGGTCTGGATCTCGAAATTTCGGCCGTAGGCGTACATCCCAGCTGAGGATGGTTCCACGGACCGTGAAAACTGTTTTTATGAGCTGGGGTCCATGCCAGGGCCAGAGGCAGTGCCGTGCGATTGACCGATCATGGCAGAATTTCGCAGATCAAGGTCAAAGATTTTTATCCAATGCGCACCACTCACCTTGACTTTGTTCATCAAGTAGCACACAAAAAGCGGATTCCATAAACTGCACGCTCCACAACCCTGCAACCTGCCAGTCCGGGCACAAAGCTTGTGGTCAGTCAAGCGTGACCTGCCATACAAGGTGTTCCTGCGGGATCGTCCGCTTAGCTGCGTAATCACGCCGAGAGGACCGAAAAAGCTCTATACTAGGAAGCCCAAGACCAGACGGATGCACCTCAAGTGCGCCGATTGTTACCACATCACTCGGCCCATGTAGTGCGCGCAGGCAGTCGCCTCAGTGCTTGCCTCTTCACAAACGGCCCCAAGGAGGCTCACGATGGCCATGGAGTTCTCGCGGACCGAATATCCCGCTCTTCTGGTACAAGTTCATCCATCCCGCAACCTCCGGCTTCCATTAACTTTTGCTCCAGACTTCACTACAGCCAGACCAAGCCATTGTCGTCCTCAATGATCGCGTGGCGCTCATCAACAAGATCAATTCTGACATTGCCGACTGGCTACAGGTCAGTACCGCGGCTGTCTGCTTGCGGCTGCCGTAACTGAGTCGAGTTGATAGGAACGACGAAGAGTTGAAGAAACCTATGCCGCCGGGCTGCGGAAGCTTGCACGGAGGCCCCAGCAAGATGGCGCTGCAGCTCTCGGGTAAGGCTCCAGAGTCATCCAACTCGTGACGGAATTGTTGTTTTTGGCTGATGCGCTTCAGCATTTTCCAGATGCCGTGGCAGCGGATCGTCTCCGCCACCGAGAATCTCGCACAGGCACACGAGACGCTGGCAGGCAAAATTGAGTCGGATATCGAGAATCCATTGAGACAGTTTGCCAGCAGGAATCGCGAAATGCAGGCCCTCGGCACCACTCACGGAAACCTGGCCGCGATCGCGAAAGAATGGAGCCACGCACAAAAGAAGGCGGAAAAATTGAACGCCAAAGGGAGCAGGAAGGCGGACGGCGCAAGCTCCAGCGCGGACGATGCGGCGCATCAATGGGAGTCGCAAGCGCCGTATGTCTTCGAGCAGCTCCAAGCGCTGGATGAGAGAAGGATAAACCATCTGCGAGATGTCCTGACTCAACTTCAGACGCATGAACTGGATCAGATTGAAAAGAGTCGGGCCAGCGCCGAGTCGTGCCTCAATGCGCTCCTTAATCTTGAGACGGCCGATGAGATAAAAACATTTGCAGCGAAAGTCTCTGAAGGAGGCCGTGGCAGTCTTGCCAGAAGGCGCAGCTCGGCCACCGCCAGTGCCCGACCTCCCAGCTCCTCTCTACAGGCACCTCCCACCCCGCCTCCGCCGAGGTTGGCGGCTGACAGGCAGAGCCAACGGTCAGGCTCAGGGCCAGCGCAAGACTGGCTTCCTCCGCGTACGTGGACCACAGTCTGGGGTATATCTATTGACTGCTAATCTGTCCAGTCCCCGAGCAGACGCCACACAAAGCCAAGCTGGGCGGCCTCAAACGGCTGGGTACGGTCATGAGCAGGAGAAAGAGTGCCGTCGTGCCCGAAGTTCCTCAACACCCTTCCGAGAAGAAGAAGAAAGAGAGGACGAGATCTTTTGCCCCGTTTAGAAGAGGTGACTCGTCGAGAAGCTTTCACGACCTGGAAGACAGTGGACACGGCCTTACCCCGACCATATCCGAAGAACCTCACGCCGTGTCGGGGCATGAAACTTACCCTCAGATCTACGAAGCTCCAGGAGGACATCCACCAAGAGAGTCGCAGCACGCGGACACCGAACCAACATTGCTGCCTCTGACAAATGGAACCGCTCAGCCGCAACCACGTGGAGAGCCAGCACCAGCAGCAGCCGACTCCCTGCCAGGGCATCCTGGCATGCTAGATTCTGCGAGCCAAAATCAGATATCGACGGGGCCGCTCTCCGGGGCAGGCCCGTTGTCACAGCAACCCACCGGGCCGACACCACTCGACCCCATTACGCGGGCAATGCACGAGGCTTCTCTCACAAGCCATGACGCGGAGGAAGCATCACGCAACCTCAAAATTCGCGACCAACCCATCCAAGAAGATGAGAGCGCAGCCCAACAAGCCATGAGCAATATGGCCAACCAGCTCCGGATACAAGCGCAGACGTCGGGCATCAATCGTGTCCAGGGAAGCGTTCGCGGTCGAAGAGATGTGCGGCACACCATGTTCATTCCCACCACCCTCGACACTTCAGCTCCTCCACCAGGCTCTCCGGGCGCCCGGGCCACCACGGGAACCGGGGGCACGGCCACGCTTGCCTCTCCAATTCAGCGTCCTGCAGTGCCTGGGATTTTGCATGAGGATCATACCCTCGGCTCTGACACCACCTCGGTGCACTCTTCACGAAGCCTGGCGACCGTTGCACACCACCCTGACTTGCATGAACCCGGCCTGAACGCGTCGATAATCGAAACGATCAATACGTGGTTCACTGATGGTGGCGTCAGCAAATCCTTCGTCGTGGGCGAGATTGCCCTGGCCTACAATCCGTCGACGGGAACGGAGCCTGACCACGAAACGATCCGGCTACAGAACTTCCAAGTCCTGGAGAAAGTCGCGGCCAACCCGATGTTCGTCGCCGCGGTCAAGAGTGGTGGCGAGGCGGTAGCCGAAGACCAAGCAGGCACCTACGACGTCGCCCTTTCGGCCATCCGAAAGTCAACGCCGACCGTAGGGTTGAAATATCAACTTCACATCGACGACACCAACATAGCCCACTACAGCCCTGTCCTCGTCACACCTGCATGGCAGATTGTGGAAGGCCAGGCCAACGTGATCGTGCTGTATAGCCTCAACCCGGCCTTCTCAAATGAGGGTCATGGAACATCGGTGACGCTGAAGAACGTCGTTGTCAGCGTCCACCTCGACGTGACTGGAGACCAGGCTGGCAAGGCGACCAGTGCCATGATGGCTCCGACGCAAGGCGCGAGCTTTCGACGCAAAGCCTCGTCTGTGGTGTGGAGGTTCCACGAGCTCACCGTGAAAAGTGAACAGGAGAGGCTGCTGGTCAGATTTATGGTGCAGGGCGGCCTGGCCAAGAGAGGCGCTGTCGAGTTGAAGTTCGAGGTGCCGGAACATACAGCAAGTGAAATTGGTGTCGAGAGGGTGACGAGCGCCGAGTCGAAAGAAAAGGATCCATTTGCGGACGATGGGGAGACCAGCGCGGCCAGTGCAGAGGAGAAGAGGTGGGAGCTTCTACCGACGAGCAGGCTGTTAGTTACCGGCGGGTACACCGCGGCTTAAAGAGGACAAATTGACGGACCCGAGCTCGACTTCTTCTTTGTCCATTCGCTACCTCGAATTGGGTTAAGTTGGACGGGACCGGAGCAGATTTTCAACATCTCGTGAAGTGGAGGAGCGTTTGGCCATATTCCTGTGAATACCCTCTTTACCAGTTTGCTTTTCCGTTTCAGAACCATCATCGTCATCATTTTCATTGCTCTGCACAGAGCGGGCCAATTATGCATAGCCTTAATCCAGTCGAATCGACAGCAGCGGAACAGACAGAACCGTGGCACGACTTCAATATAACTCAGTCCTACAGCTGTGGTGGACGGCCAAAAGACACAAGCTGATTGACTCCAGAACTTGCACTCGTAGCATACGGAGGACAGTATAGAGAATGCTTTGTGTCCATAATGTGACAAATAGAAACCCCATACAGAGATTCCCTCCTTTCAGTCCGTAGTGTGCTCATTTATTCATTTATTGACCGACTCTATTTCATCTCCCGAGTCACCCTTGACATGGCCAGACAAAGTGCTGCTGGCTATCACTATGGCGGCGAGAATGTCCTCAGCCACTGCCAGAGAAAGCATAAGTTCACTATTGCTGCTCTTGCTCCCCAAAAGGTAGGACACCATTCCTTACTTCAACATCAACACACCTCTCTCCTTGTCCATGCGGGCCACCTCTTTGACCAACGTGACAAACTCCGCTCTCCGCTCCTTCGGATGGGCAACCACTTTCATCAGATCCTTAATGGCGATGCCATGGGGGGGAATCGCATTCTTGATGTCCTGCACCGTCGGGAAAGCGGTCGGACCGGCCACTGGCGTTGGAGCAGATCGGGGAGCCGGGGAGCCGGCACGAGAAGCAGGCTGTGGCGTGCCAGTTCCGCCCGTCACGGTGGCCGACGGAGAAGCAGACATCTTGAGTTTGAGACGTCGCGCTCTGCTGGCATCTGAGATGACGCCGCCGTCACGGTCACTGAGGATGTCGGTGTCGGAACCAGAACCGGGCCCTCTCTTTTTGCCGAGTTTCATCGTCGCGGCTGACGACGGCTCCAGAGTTGGCAGGCCAGAGGATGAGGAAACGTTGGCAGGCGACATGGGGCGTGAAGGCTGGGGGGTCGGTTGAGTCGACACCAGATGGCGAGACTTGAGCTTCTTTTTCCGGCTCGACACGTCTGTGCCCGAAGCATCCGACAGGTTGGGCGAGCCTGGCCTCTTGAGCGATTTGGACGATGCCGATTTTTTCAACACGCCTTCACGCTCACTCGCGGTGCCGGAAATCTTCTCCTTACGGCCAGAGGGCGTGTTAGCTCCGGAAGAGGAAATGGCCGATTTCTTGCCATCTGCTTCCTCCTCTTTCTTGAGATTCGCGATTCTCTCTTTTTCGAGACGGTCACGTTCTTCGTCCGAATCGCTCTGCTTCAATCAGCATGATGTGCAACAAGTAGGCCCAAAAAACGTACCGAAGACTCATATTCTGAGTCGCTGGCGTGATTATAGTTGCGCTCACGCTTTTCCAAGGCCCTCCTCAGATCGCGGAAGTTCTTCTTCCTGGCCTCGGCTTCACGCCGCTCCCGTTCCTCTGCTTGGTCGTATTCTTTGAGGTCCTTGAAGTCCAGAAAATTCGCCTGCAGTTGGTCCTCCTTGATTCGTTTCTCCGCCAGCTTCATGTCCTCATCCTTGGGCTCGAACAGATCTCCCTCTTCGTCGTCGGCAAAATCGTCTTCGAAATCCAAATCCGCTTCTTCGCCGGTCCTTCCTGCGATGGAGTCGGTTTGCGCGCCCGAAAACAGGCCTTTGCTCTTCCTCGCAGCCAGCTCCTTGGATGCCTCGGCGATTCGGGCTTCCCGCTGTCGGATCAGCCACTCTGGATCGGAGCCTCTCTTCTTCATGGCAGCTTCGACCTCGTCGATCGTCATCGCCACCGGCAGTTCTCGTTTCGGCTTAAAATGATAGACCTTCTCGACCGGGATCAACCGAAATCTTCCCGTCGACGCGTCGACGGCAGGTTCATATGCGAGGGCGGCGTGCACGCCCATAGAGCCGACTTGGTTTTGGCCGATGAAGCAATGTTTATTGTCAAAGTCCTCCAGATGCCATGGGAGCTTCTCCTCATAGTTGGTTTGAATCCGCCTCTTTTCTTCCGCCGTGTAGTCAGGCCGGAACACCTGCTGAGTCTTCTTCTTGAGATTATTCAACTTTCTACCCGACCCTGACGAGGGTGCGATTTGAGCAAGATTTGCCTCGCGCTCTTTTTGCCTGGCCTCTTTCCTCTTGCCCAACTCTTCTCGCTCTGTCGCATTCAGACCGTCCTTGGGCTCCTCGCCTTCCTCTTTGCCATGACCTGTTGGCGCCGTCCTGGGATCACGCCGATGTAGGCGAGCTGGTTTCGTGAACTCGGACTCGTTCCGAATATCAACAGCTTTGTCGCCCGTCAGTTGGAGGATATGGTACCGTAATCCGTTGAGCAGGTCGCGCTTGCTCGTCACGAGCTGGTAGTCCCGATAGGGGATTCCTTCCGCAGTGATTCGTGGGTCGCTAAATCCACTGACGCGCTCACGAATGGGTATGGCTGGCTTTGCCGGAGACCCTGCTCGCTGTGAATCTGGGCTCGTGGTGCGCAGGGGGCCCAACTTGGGAGCAAGGTGTCCGTTGGCCTGCGGAAGAAGATGTCCATTTGGCTGGATCTTAGGAGGCTGTGGGGGCTTCTTCTTCGTCGAGTCCTTGAAGAACGGATCGTCGTGAACCTTTTTCCGCTTGACGAGAGGCACGCTTCCTGGGAGGCGGTTGGGACCGCCCGTGGTGGCGGCGGCGGGCGATGGGTTCATCCTCCGCTATTGCTGCATGTGAGCGGCAGGAGAGATTCTCTGCCCGGTGAGGTAGATGTCAACTTAAACTGAGGAGGATGGTCGCGAGAGACAACAGATTGATCGTGTCATTCTCCACAGAGGCGACCAGTTTGGGTCGGCAGATCGACCCCATATCGATGTCACGTGATTGTCGTCACCAGGAAAAGGACAGCCGCAAAGCTCGAGGGACTCTCTTCTCTGGTCAAGCAGACTCAAACAACTTTTGCTTTGCCATCACCACGTGCGGGAACTTTGTTGTCCGACGGTCTCGCTCGTCCAGGCCATCATCACTTTCTCAAGAGTTGGACATCTTCGTCGACTCCGCTGGTACATTCGAATACTGCCTCCAACGATATCAAATGGAGAAGAAACAGACATGCTTCCGATAACCATCATCACAACAACGATCCTGCAATAAGCGGCTTGCATGGAGAGCTCACAGAGTTCGTCCGGTTTTTCCAGCCACGTTGAAGATCAACTACGGCAAGCATCACAGCAACTGGCACAACGTGGGAGAGGAAGAGGTCGTGGCCGTGGCCGCGGCTTCCACCAGCAAACCCACCCAGATCAGCCCAGCAACGCACCTGTAGCTGTGCAGGATGTCAAACCTTCGAACCAGGCCGACTTCCCGCCATTAGGCTCTCAGAAGCCCGCGTCTGCCTCGCAAACATTGCCTAGCTCACATCAGCAACCCGCTCCAGCCTTCGGGATACCGCAAAGCGTTCACCCCAACCGTCATCAAGGGACGCCTCGGGAGTACTTCGAGCGCGCACGCGGCACATACAGAGGGCCAAGAGTGCCCCGCGGACCGAGATATCAACAGTCTTCGAACTTCACTCCACATCAAGGATCCTCTCACGCTCAAGTCGGCCACTCGTCCCTCGGTTGGCCATCACAGGGATACAATGGCCACGTCCCAGGCGTGCCACCGGTGATCTCTGTGCCGGTCAATGACTACCAGCGGCCCGCGATACCTCAAGGCCGCCTGTACAGCCCGGGCATGAACCTGCCCTTCGGGACGGCCGAACAGCAGCGAGCTTCGAGACATCGGATTATGGAGCAGTCAGACTACCTCAACACGGTGGCAAAAGATGCACATGAGAAGCATCGACTCAAACAAGATGAACTCCTCGCCAAAGAGTCCTTCCGCAGAGAGCTGGAGCGATTCGTGAGATCGTCGATCACCGCCGTGTATCCCGACTACGAGCCCGACGGCATCAAACTCAAATGTTACGGTAGTCTCGCCAACGGATTTGGGCTCGCTGGTTGTGACATGGACTTACTGTTGGTGCTTCCTGCTCCCATACAGCAGCCGGCCGACACCGCCGTCCCGGGTGGCGGCGACCTCGCCCAAACTATGGAGAATGCCGGAGATGACGGGGACGAACATGGTTTTCAAGCCGAGGCCCGTCGCGTCATTGAGAAGGCCATGCTCGACCATGGCTACGGTGCCCGGTTGTTAACCAAAACTCGCGTGCCAATCCTAAGAGTCTGCGAGAGACCCACGGCCGCCCTGCTGCAAAACCTGCGGGACGATCGCCGGGCATGGGAGCAGTCGCTTATCGAGGAAGCCGTGGACATCACCCCCGACGTGCAGCCTCCGATTCTTACCCCGGCCGAGATCGAAGCCGCTACGAAAGGCTTTGCGGAACTCAACGTGGCTGAGATTCCTTTGCCGGCATCCCCTCCCCGAGGTCAGTCCAGCCTTGAGTATTCTGAAGACTGCGGCATTCAGTGTGATATCAATTTCGGCAACTTTGTCGCCCTTTATAATACGCGTCTCCTCCGAACATACCACAAGTACGACAGTCGCGTGGGCGAGATCGGAGTGTTTGTCAAGACGTGGGCCAAGGCGCGAGATATCAACACCCCTTACCACGGTACATTATCATCTTACGGATATATCTTGATGGTGCTGCATTACCTGATGAACGTGGTGGACCCGCCGGTCATTCCCAATCTTCAATTCCTGGCCAGGGACTCGGACGCCTGGAACAATAGGACCAATATCGAGCTGTTTGAGGGATTTGACGTTCGCTTTTTGAGTGACGAACAGAGGATCTCTGAGGTCCGAGCGGCGATGCCGAGGAACCACGAATCCACTGGACACCTCCTCCGGGGTTTTTTCTGGTACTATGCCGATCGAGCTGGGTTCCACTGGAATAACGATGTGATCTCGATCCGAACCAAGGGCGGCCTCGTCACCAAACGCTCCAAAGGCTGGACAGAAGCAAAGTGGGATCAGACGCAAAATGTGAACGTTCGTCTGCGCTATCTCTTGGCCATCGAAGATCCTTTTGAGATCGAGCATAATGTGGGTCGGACCGTGGGCCACACGGGCATCGTCGCCATCAGAGACGAGTTCCGCCGCGCATGGGCGATTATCCAACGGATCGGTAGTGGTGTCGACGCCCCTCCTTCCGAATTTCTCCAACCGGTCGAGAATCGCGGCGACACGCTGAAGAAGGATCGGGAGTTTCATCAACAAAAACTCCGACAGTTGAGGCAGGACCTGGAGGCGAAAGAGCTTGCCCTTCGGAACAGGGCGATTGAGGAGTCGGCTGAATCTGAAGCAAACGGTACGTCGGCGAGCACTTCACACCAGCGAAGACCATCGGGAACGGGTCATGGCCGGTTGTCCGGGGTCAAGCTAATGCGAACCGGCGCTTTCCAGGGCACACCACGGCAGAGTCGAGACAGTCGACGCAGGAAAGTCAAGGATGAAAGCGAGGGAGAAGAGGATGAGATGCAGAACGACGGTGGCGATACGGTCGACCAACAAGAAGAAGGTGATGATGACGGTGACGGTGATGATCAGGACAAAGGAGACGAGGAGCGCCACTCGTCAGACACCCGAAGCAGGGTTCAGCATGACAACGCCAATGATAAAGATCCTCTACCGAACTTCTTCCCAGTGGATGAGATACGTCTTGCCAAGGGCTTTAACGCATGGGGTGAGCCCGTTGCTTGGGATGATTCGACCAGAGAGGGCCGCTGGCTTCGCTGGCGGGATCGGAAAATCCGAGACGGTTCCTGGCAATCCCTTTTGCTGAAGCGCAGATTCAGGAAACTCCACCACCAATGCCCTTATGATCCAAGGAGACCGGTCTCCCCCGGCGTCAATCCTGTGACCACAAACTTCGTGGATGTCTGGCCGCCATATCCCATGCCGAACGGCAAGCCGGAGTCGATTGACGCCGCGAGCCTCGATGGAAGTAAGCCAAGCCGAGATTTCAGCCGTCCATCTACGAGTGATCACAGTGTGGACAACGACAAGATCATTCCGACCCCACCCGGCCCGACCGAGGCGCCCGAAAATCTTCGTCGTCCAGTTGGGAATCCTATTCCTTGGGATCTGTCGACAGTCGGTGGTCGATGGCTTCGACGCCGGGACAGGAGGATCCGGGATGGTGTGTGGAGGAGCATCGGGCAGGCGAACCAAGGCTATTATATCAAACTGCATCAACGATTTCCCTACAATCCGGTCATGACGTACCAAGAGCTCGAGGTCTGCAATCAAGAACTGAGGACGTTTTATTCACGCACCATCTGGAGAGACGAGACTGCTAAGCCTCGCATCCATCGTTCAGAGCAGAAACCTCAGACACGGCCTGACAAGGAAATGCCGCTCCCGGTGGATGAGACAGAGTGTAATATGCCCCAGGATCCGGCGGGCTTGGTGAGTGGTGGCCCTAATTCGAGGCCAGATCGACCTATTCCAAGAGATATTTCTCCGCACAGACAACTTCCAGGTCGGACAGAGCCGATCTGGAGCGGACCATTTCACACGTCCACGGAGCATGTGAAGAAAGCCTCGGATGAAGCGGCGGACAAGCCTGATCTTGAATTCATCCGACGCCAGAGGTTGGCTTTTTTTGCCAGTCGAACCAAGTCTGAAGCCAGTGGCAAGACCAGCAATGGACTTCTCCCCCCCGACGTCCAAACAGTCCATACTTTGATGAAGAAGGCCGGTATGGAGAGTCAAGTTCACGATGATGGTGACTGGTATTGGTCCCGTAGTGGGATTTGGGAAAGCAGCCCACAAGGATTCCCCCAGTATGTTTCCCAGCCCCAAAGGTCGCCGGACCCAACCACCGAGTCGAATCAATGGCCGGACACGGCGAGTCCTGGTGAGTCTCGGAACGAGAGGTCAGCAGACGTCGCCTCCGTTAACTCTGGTGATTCTGGAACGAAAGCGCCTTTGACGCTCTGCCTCAAACCTGACCATGATCACCGGCCAAAAGATGAAGACTCGAAGACGATGCCTGTACCGTCTTCCCTCGGCTTTCAATTCGACCCGCGTCAGCTACAAGATATAGCGATCATTCGCCGAGGTGGAAATGGCTGCGCGAGAGTGGGTGCGGAATTTGATATTCAAGTGGAATCTGAATGGCAGGAGGCGGACACAAGTCCAGCACCGCCGTCAGACCATCAGCCTGGAGAGTCATGAAGAACACGGCTCCAGGGGTGACATGGACTCGGCTCACTCGTGAAAGATCTATGGTATTCTAGAGTCCAAATCAAGGGGAGCCGGTATGGAGCCCAAGAGACCAACACTGGCCTCTGTAGAGGCTGCCATTGTTCAGCTGATCAATCGCAAAGACAAAGTTCTCACACGGGCCTGGCATACCTACTTTACTCTTCTCCGTCAGGATCCATCTCACAGTGCTGGGCTCTAACAAAAGGGGTGTGTTTCATTATCGCGCTAGAAATGTGATTGGCCAGAATGGCGCCTAGGTCGACCTCGACACTCCTGAGACACAAACCCAAGGATGTATCACCAAGAATCAGCATTCTCTTTAAATTTCGTCCTGATCGATACTCTATTGATACCAACATCAAAGCGTTGTAATGCTGATGCTGACATCACTGCTCCACTTTGTACCAAACCCCCAAAATCATCATTTGTCCAACGAGTGTTGGAGTGATTCAACTCCTTGGACCACCTCAAAGGCTGATAAGCGATTATATCACCGTGAGCCAGATTCCCGGTCAGCATGAAAAGTTCTTCGTTCAGAACCCCAAAGCCATGGTACCACCATCTGACCATTGATCTCATCGTTCATGTCCTCTCTCGCTCTGTCTTCCACCCAGCCATCACGCTCATCTTCTACCTGTGCCTGGCAGCCGTGCACAAGCACCGCCAGCCGCTGGCCCACTACACGCTCTACTACACGGCCTTGCTAGCCGTCGTGGAGATGGGTGTCTGGCTTGATCACCGCGTGGCGTACGGCCGGCCGCGGAAGGTGGACTGGGAGAAGGAGGTCGTCGTGATCACGGGTGGCGGCAGCGGCCTGGGCAGAGTCGTTGCCGAGATGTTGGCCAGGAGGGGCGTCAAGGTGGCCGTGCTGGATGTCAAGGAGCCCGACGAGGAGGCGAAGGACGCCATGGAAAGTGAAGACCTCATTTGGGAGGTGTGCGACGTCAGCAGGGCGGAGGACGTCAGGACGGCGGCACGGAGGATTCAGGACAAGGTATGTATCCTCGGTTCATGGCTCGACTTCGCTCTTGGTGTGGACACTTCACTCTTCAAGACGAGGCAACAAGAAGGGGAAAAATCAATGACCACATCAGACATGTCCAGGAATATTCTCTCCATCATATCTTTGGCTGTCTCAGGCATAGATTCACCTCTTACCCAAAATATCAAACACCCGGTATTGGCGTCTCCAGCTGACATGTCTCTAGATGGGCACTCCGACGATCCTGATTAACAATGCTGCGGCCGCCGTGACAGGGTGGCCACTTGTTCCATCCTCTGACGCCAGTCGATCAACACTGTCGCCGTCTCAAGCATCTCACACGGTGACCGTTAACACGATCTCGCACTTCAATACCCTCTCAGCCTTCCTGCCATTCTTGACCTCCGCTCCAAACGGCGGGACCGTCGTCACCATCTCTTCGATTCTGGCGCACTTGGGCCCAGCCTCGCTTTCAGACTATGCCGCCTCCAAGGCTGCGGCGTCGTCACTACACCACACGCTGATGCACGAGATCCACGCTCACGCAGATGCCAAAATCCGCCAGAATTTGAAGACCGTTCTCGTCGAGCCAGGCCAGCTCGACACACAACTCTTCTCGGAGCTCACGACTTTACCGTGGTATGCCAACTTCCTCGGACCAGTTCTCGAGGCCAAAGATGTAGCGAAAGAAATCGTCCGGGTCCTGGGTCGAGGAGACGGTGGAGTGATCAGGATGCCCTTCTATGCCAAATGGGTGCCCTGGTATGCGGTAGCACCCAGCAGCATTCAAGCTTTCAGCCGGTGGTTCAGCGGAATCGATTCATCGATTGTAGTTGGTGCTGTGCCAACCTCGGCAAGAGCAGTGGCGTGAAAGGCATTGAAATGGCCTCGCCTGAGCGGTCGGCTGTCGTCCTGTCGATGGGCCGGCGTCCTATTTTGGTCGCACGGTGGCTAGCACCCTCCTGTTGGACGACAAAACTTTCGATCTTGATGACGGTCCATGTTAGTCATCTTCGTGTATCACGATGCCTTTCTCTTGCACGATTTCGGCGACTCCATAGTCATCCCCACCACTTTCGTGTCGACTCTCTTGATGGGGCACCTGCAATGGCTTTTTCACCCCGTTCAACTTGCTTCTGTCATCTTCACCCTCATGCGTCTCCAGTCGCTGAGAGACATTTTCCTTGCCCAGGTCACCGCCGGCGCTGCCGCCACCCCCCCAACCACTCCCCCCTTTCTTCGCCTTTCTCTTATTTCTCTTCTCCCGGTTCTTTCTCGTCTTTTCTTCGTCTTTCAACTTCTTCTCACGCTCCTCGCGTTCCCACTTCTCGTCGTCCTCCTCCTTCTTCGCCTCTTCGTCCATGGCCCGCAACCGTTCGTACTCGCGTCTCCGGCTCGCTTTGTACACGTGAAACTCGCCGGAGCCAGCACCCGCGGACGATCCTTGGACATTTGCGACAATTTCTGGAGGAGGCGGCAACGACGGTTTGGCCGCGGCCGACCGTGGAGGAAGGCTGATCGGGCGATCGGGGTCGAGGAAGAGACTCTCGATCTCGTTGGCTTGGGTTGCGACAGCACTGTTCGCGCCGCGAGCGCGCTTGACCGGGCGACGAGAGCGTGGGTCTGCAGACGTCGGTATGGATTCGGGGATCGGTTCTGACATCTTCAGGGTCTGTGTGAAAAGTATGATTGCGGCTCCGTCGGCCCTGGGCAGGAGTAGAAGATAGGCTGTGGTATCAAGATGGCCAAAAACGTCTTCATGCGGAATGACCTCATAATGCTGCGGTCTTGGCATTGATCTGCCCGACCGCAGTGTTGATGTTTCTACATATCGACCATGTTTGCAGTTCTTATGACAGTGTTCTTGAGAGCTGTAGCATAGAGGAATCCACGGCCATACGCTCAGCTGTGCATTGGCAAAGATCACCTGAACAGCGGAGGCCCAAGTTAACCCAGACTTGTACTGGGGACGTTAGGGTTTGCAAGCCTGCAGTGGCTCTGGCCGTTGGTTAAATGAGGTAAACCGTAAAGGATACTGATACCCGAGTCATTGTTTGGTAAGTTCTGCATTTAAAAATGCTCACACGGGACTTGCCGTGGGAGACACAAGCTCACCTTGGCTGAGGCGACGGAGATCGAGACTCGGTCACCAAGTCAGGCCATGTGTCAATGACCACGCCGCTTAGGCGATATCTTCGGCCGTGTCGTTGGACGCCATGACTGGCCAGATTTTGAATGGATCCTTAGGTCCTGAAATCGAGGACGCCGCCGAAGGTCGGTGCAAGACAACATCTTCCCAGCAGCCATCTTTCTCACAGAGGCAGAGACATTCCTTCTTTTCAGCCAAGACTTCCCAGCCCACAACCTTGGATTCGTCGACGCAAAAATAGACACTATCGAGCTTGAAATAGCAGGGCGCGACTTTCAATTCAGGCAGTCGCCCGGTCTGTTAACCTCCAACAGGGAAGAGGGAACGACGGGCGCCGTCTTATGGAAGATCACCCCGTTGGTCGCGGCGTGGCTTGCTACGCTCCCCCCCATTCTTGGTGATTTGGGCATTCTTTATAAAGATGCCACCATTCTCGAGCTGGGATGTGGTGTGACCGGACTCATTGGCCTGACTCTCGCTCGGACCGTGTCCAGCTATATTTTCAGTGATCAAGCTTATATCATGAGGTATTTGCGGGAAAATCTTTTGGCTAACGCCCAAAAGACCTCGGATAGACCTACCAAGCACTCCAAGGCCAATCAGCACGCAGGAAAATCCAAGTTCGACCTAGAGAAGTTGAAGACCGTCACACTGGACTGGGAGAGAGATTCGGCGGAAAATGTCCGGCAAGTTTTACGGCCCTCTGAAAGGATCGACACGGTCATCGTCTGTGACTGTGTATACAACGACTACTTGATCCGGCCGCTGGTACAGACATGCGCCGACATCTGTGGCCTTGGGTCGAAGGATGGAGGATGTACCAAACTCCTTGTTGCTCAACAACTGCGTTCCGACTCCATTTTCGAATCGTTTATGCAGGCCTTGATGGAAAAGTTCCATGTCTGGCGAATGCCGGACGACCATCTCTCTACAGAACTCAGGACAGGCTCTGGATACGCCGTGCATGTGGCGATGCTGCGACATGGACCTCTTGATAGCTAGGACATTGGCAAGCATTTTTCATCTCGCTGCCGAGTGGACACGCACGCTCAAAAGAGATCTAGGCATCTTTGCTCGGCATGAGTAACTCCTGAATCAGTGATTGCATTCTGCAGCTCGGCTTCATACCTTCAACTCGTCCGCTGCCGCGGTGGAACTTCACCCAGCTCTGTCGTCCAACATTTCAGGATCAACAATACCGACAACACACTAAAAGTAGCTTTCTAGGATGGCCGAAAGAAATTTCTGCCTTTCATTCTTCTATGTTGGAGCGGGAATTCTTTGTCGTTGCATGCTTGAAAATTCCATCTCCAAAAAGCACCACCTTGAAGGACCACCTCTCCGTGCAGACTGACGACTTCTATGTGCAGGCAAGACTATCATATTGCAGCCTTGGGAAGGACCATTCGCCAGCCAACCCTTGAAGACAATCAGGAGACAAGCATAAGGACACAGCTAACCGTCCCCTAACACTTGACAGGAGATGCTGATGAAATGACTACCAGGAAAATAAACCACAAATCCATGGACCTTGCACCTTGCTTACTCCGTGAGCGTCTGACTCCGGTACTGTCCTGTCTCTTCTCTCCCTCGTTCACGTAGGCAAGCCAGGAGATGAAATGGGAGAAGAGGTCTGGGTCGAGGTGGAAACATGTTCACCCCCAGCTCGAATCAAGACCGACGTTGATTACTTCCGCAGGTCGTGTAGGGACGTGCCTGCAAAAGTCAGCCGGACAGCCATGTCAAGCAGCACGCGAGATCCGGTTAGCTGTCTCTCGTGACCCTGCCAGATGGTCATCCTAAGGCCTTGGGGCTGGCATGCAGACCCGCCGGGTCCTGGCGCAACCCCAGGAAATGTTTTGGGAGTGAGTTGGCTGGATTGGTCTTCCAGTGGCTCCCTCGCACAAATATCAAGCTTGTGGCGACTTCTTCCAATTACACTGATTGTCGAAGATGCGCGGTTATTGTTGTTGTTTTCATTTCATTTGGCGAGATCGCTACAGTACATCAGCTACTCCGGCTCTATCCCTCCTCACTAGACAGAACCAATCCAGACAAAAAAAGGCCAAAAATTTTGGTCAGTACGGGGGTCGAACCCGCGACCTTGGCGTTATCCACTGGATATTAGCACCACCTGATTATGTGAATTAGTTTGAAGTGTGCATCTATACAAGCGTGACCTGCAACTTACGCTCTAACCTGGAGATGGGGAATCAGTTGAATTCTTGTCCGGGGAGTGGGTTAACGTACCAACTGAGCTAACCGACCGACTGATTTGATATTGGGTTTTTTTATTTTATTATATATTGTTAAATTTGTTTGATCGGGGTTAGGCGAAATCACTAGTTTCGTACTGCTTGGCGGTTTCCCGCAAAACCTAAAGCAACCTAGAAATATGTAATATTCTCCTCTGGCAGCGGCCGGGCCCATGTCTGTGCAAGGAAGAGCTCTAGCCACAAATGTCGACCTCGTCGACGCTGCTACTTTTTTTCCAGCTCACCCAGCGTCACGGTCCGACCACCAGGTGGGCGCGGCGGCATCTTGGCACCGCGCCATTGGGTGAGGACAAAGCGGCAGCACCCAGAGTCCCAAAGCAGGGTGAGCTGGCTGCAGATTTCCAGATCTTGGCGCAACCCCAGGAAATGTTTTGGGAGTGAGTTGGCTGGATTGGTCTTCCAGTGGCTCCCTCGCACAAATATCAAGCTTGTGGCGACTTCTTCCGTGCCTTGTGCCGTTTTGTTGAAACAGGCCATCAGCCCTTCTCAGGGCAGGACTCAACACGATGGACCTTCGCAGCACGATCCAGTCGACTTTGTCAGCGGACACGGCCATCCGTTCCCAAGCGGAAAATGCGCTGAAGTCGGCCGAACAGCAGCCCGGATTCATTGGCGCTCTCCTCGACATCGTGCAGACTGAGCAGAATCCTGGGATCCGGTTATCGACCGCCGTATACCTCAAGAATCGAATTTCGCGAGGATGGCCGACCGAAAACACGCCTCACCAGCCGATATCCGAGCCGGAACGAAAGCCCTTTCGAGATCGCCTTCTCCCTGTCCTGTCGACGTCTCCTCCGTTGATTCGTGCCCAACTCATTCCCATCCTCCAAATGATCTTGCAGCACGATTTCCCTGCCAAATGGCCGGAGCTGATGGACATCACCATGCAACTCATGAACACCCAAGACGCCAATACCGTCTTTGCGGGATTGCAGTGTCTGCTCGCCATTTGCCGAACATACCGCTTCCGGGCGGGCGAAGAAAGAAACAATTTGGACAAGGTGGTGACTGTGGCGTTCCCGACCCTGTTAGCCATCGGGAACAAGCTCGTGAACGAGACGAGTGTGGAAGGCGGCGAAATGTTGCGAGTCGTGGTCAAATGCTATAAGCACGCCATCTACTACGAACTGCCACATCCGTTGCGGACGCACCAGGCCACGGTGGAGTGGTGCACTCTTTTCTTGACCATCATCTCCAAAGAGGCTCCCGAATGCGCCATGAGTGAGGACATTGAAGACCGGGAGCGGAACCACTGGTGGAAGGCCAGGAAGTGGGCCTATGCCAATCTTAACCGATTATACGTTCGATATGGCAACCCGACCGGCCTCTCGTCGAACCAAGAGAAGGAGTATGGCGACTTTCCCAAGAATTTCATCACCCATTTTGCCCCCGAGATCCTCAAGGGCTATCTGCAAGAGATTGAGAAGTGGGTGGGTGGGAACCATTGGTTGAGCAAGCCATCCCTCTCCTACACGCTCATTTTCTTGGAGGAATGCGTCAAGCCGAAGGTGATGTGGGACAACCTCAAACCACACATGGACAGCCTCATTAAGCATCTCATCTTTCCCGTCCTCTGTCAGACGGACGAAGATCTGGAGTTGTTTACTGACAACCCTCCGGATTACCTCCATCGGAAGCTGAACTTTTACGAAGAAGTGTCGGCACCCGACATGGCGGCCACGAACTTCTTGATTGCTCTCACCAAATCGCGCAAACAACAGACGTATTTGATCCTCTCGTACGTCAATGAAGTGGTCACCCGGTACGAAGCCGCCCCGGATGATCAGAAGAATCCACGGGAAAAGGAGGGTGCGCTCCGAATGATGGGCACGCTCGCACCGGTCATCTTGAGTAAGAAGAGTCCCATCGCGGACCAGGTCGAGTACTTTTTTGTCCGCCATGTCTTCCCAGAGTTCCGATCGCCCCATGGCTTTCTTCGAGCCCGCGCGTGTGAGACGTTGGAGAAATTCGAGCAGCTGGACTTCAAGGACCCGAACAATCTGATGCTGATCTATCGAAATATCCTCGAGTCAATGGCCGATCCAGAACTCCCGGTGAGAGTCATGGCCTCACTAGCCCTTCAGCCCTTGATACGGCATGATGTGATTCGGACGGCAATGCAGGCCAACATTCCGCAAATCATGCATCAACTCCTCAAGCTGGCGAACGAGGTGGACGTCGACGCTCTGACCAATGTGATGGAAGACTTTGTCGAGGTCTTCTCCGAGCAGCTGACGCCATTTGCGGTGGCGCTGTGTGAGCAGCTCCGCGACACCTATCTCAGGATTGTCCGAGATCTGCTGGAGAAGAACGAGAACAGAGGAGGGGCCGAGAATGGGGATGCCCCGGCCTATGGAGACTACCTGGATGACAAGGCGATTGCCGCCTTGGGGGTGCTGCATACCATTGGTACGCTCATTCTGACGCTCGAGGCGTCGCCGGACGTCCTTTTCCATCTTGAAACCATCCTCATGCCCGTCATCACCATTACGCTCGAGAACAAACTGTACGACCTGTACACCGAGGTGTTTGAAATCATTGATTCCTGCACCTTTGCGTCAAAATCGATATCAGAGACCATGTGGCAAGCCTTTGAGTTGATGCACAAAACGTTCAAAGACGGGGCCGAACTGTACCTGGAAGACATGCTCCCCGCGCTCGACAATTTCGTCTCGTACGGACAAGACCGTTTGATTGCGCACCCGCCCTATCTGGCCGCGATTGCTGGCATGGTGCGTGACATCTTTGCCGATCCCAAGGTCGGGGGTGTCGACCGGATCTGCGGTTGCAAGCTCGCCGAGGCCATCATGTTGAACCTCCGTGGAGGGCCGATCGACAGCTATATTCCGACCTTCATCTCGCTGGCCATGGAAATGTTGACCAGCAGTCAAAGCAAGAGCATCGTCAAGAGCTACAAGATCCACCTCGTCGAGATGGTCATCAACGCCATCTACTACAATCCCATTCTGGCCCTCCAAGTCCTCGAATCGCATGGTTGGACCAACAAGTTTTTCTCCATCTGGTTCGGCAGCATCGATTCCTTCCGCCGCGTCCACGACAAGAAACTCTGCATTGCCGCCATTTCTTCGCTGCTCACGCTCCGCGCAGACCAAGTGCCACCGTCCGTCCAAACGGGCTGGCCACGACTGCTCACGGGCGCCACCTATCTGTTCAGAACGCTGCCGGCGGCCATGAAACAACGGGAAGAAGCCGTCAATGCCTCCGACGCCATCTCGGACACCCTGTCCGAATATGCTTCCGATGACGAGAACGAAGACTGGATTGATGAACCGGCGGAAGCGCAATCCCACGAATGGGGCAACATCAACACCGCGTCGCTGCCTGACACGAAAGGCGACATCAAAGACGAGTCGCAAGCATACTTAAACTTCCTGAGCGAGGAAGCGAAGAAATTCGGCGCTTTAGCCGAGGATGACGAAGACAGCATCCTGGACGAGGACAGTCTGCTGGAGAGCCCATTGGATAAATTTGATCCGTATGCCGCTTTCAGAGAAAGTATGGGCAAGTTGCAGGCCGAGCAGCCGGCATTGTATCAGAACCTGACCGCCGTGTTGGAGCAGAGTGACCGGGATGTGTTGCAGGGGGTATTGTCACATTCCGGATGATGTATGCCATTTATCCGTTCAATCCCGCCATCTCTTGGAAATATCACGTTGGCCTGCGTTCGAGCGAGATTGGGAATCTGATAGGAATAAACGAGCGAATTAATAAGGAGCTGTGGTGTTGATGAGCCGGGCTAGGATGTGCAGCAAGCCTGGGAGGTGGGGCCGTGAGCAGAGGGAGAAAGAAGGGGAGAGACTGGTTTGGTGGTTTGGTATCTCGACGATTGAAAGCAGAACGGGGCAGCGGACAAGGCATTGAAATGAAGCAGGGAGGAGTAACCCAATTCCGCGGCCGCCCCGGAAATTGGAAAGGAACTCGAGTCCCGTAAAGACAAACTTCTATCAAAATTGATCCAACATTTGGTGGGAATGGGGAGACAGCTTGAGACAGTGCTTCTTTCGTTGTTTTTGGATTGTTGTTATTTGGCTTGCCACACACAAGCACGACTGAACCCCTACACCCGCACAGGACAGATCTAAATCAAATCCAAGGCAAAGCCACTCATATCCACGGACAGATATGAACAATGTCAACTCACTCGGCATGGATCCTGACCATTCATAACATCGCCCATACCATCATGGCTCGAACCTTGAACGAATCAGTCAGTCAGGTATCCAGCAAGCCATCGTTAGGCGATTGACCTTGTCTTGAATTGAACTCGACTTCGATTGGATACAATCTGGTTACCACTTTTAAATCCTCATTCTTCCCGGCATCCGATTGATTCCATTAGCCTCGCGTGCAGCCCGCGTTCCCCATGCCCATTCGTGTTTTGTCCTTGTCCATGTTTGTCCCTTCCTTCGCTATGCTGGCAACAGCTCCTGGAGATATCAATATCAGTCTCTAGATCCCTTGGTGCCCCCCATCTTCCCTATTCATTCACCACGGCCACCTCCTTTTCCCGTCGCAGACACCAAGCCCACACAAGCCGATAAAACCAAGCTTCTACGTCGTCCGTCATATGCAAAGTTTGGTCGATCGCCACCGAACCCGGAAGCACAGCCAGCCATCCATCAATCCATCCTCCAGCACCACCCGCCAATCCGACGACAAGAAAGGAGGAAGCAAATGCGCATGATTCCGCAAGAGCCAAGTTACATGAAAGACACAAACCAAAAAAAGGGAACGGATTTGCACAAGGTGAAATTTGCCGTCAGGTTTGTCGTTAAGAGCGAGCGTGGTCTATAATAATGTCAGACAACACCCGGATGCCACAGATTTAAGCAGGACTTTTCGCACTCTGTGGGCCGCCGTTCCGTCGAGGATTCTGGCTCTCATCCCCAACGCTCAAATTTCCCAGGCCCGCGGACAAGAAGGCGAATGGGTCCGCATTTGGCTCATTGCCGTAGAATCCATTTTGAGGACCGCTCCCAACAGCCTGCGTGTCGACGGCACCGCTGAACGCCGCTTGCGCTGCGGCTCCAAAGGATGACTGAGAGAGGTTGCTGGAAGCATAGCCGGGTGTCATGCCCGCCATTTGCGGAAAGCCCGCTCCCGGGGCGCCCATACCGGAAGGGAGGCCATACGTGCTGCCCGGTGGTTGCGTGAAAGCGGCACCAGAACCAAATGCCGCTGCCCCTGGACCATACGGAGTAGCGCCGGGAGTACCGGCCATCGAGCCCGGACCAATGCCGAACTCAGAGGGGGGACCCATGGGGGATGGAAAGGATGAGTCGACCACGACGGCGGCGCCAGATCGGGGCGCACCACAGCGCAGGCAGTTGACGTTCTTCGCGAAGTTGTGGTAAGAACATCCTTCCGCACCGCATCGCCAGTCTCCCGCGCGGAAAGGGACGACGCCGGCGCCACCGCGACCGTGGTGTCCCATGCCATGGCCGTGCGGACCCATGTGCGGATGGTGGCCCATCATGTGCGGTGGACCGTAGCCGTAGGCGCCATAGCCATATGGGTCACCACCGGAGCCTGCCGCCGGGAACGAGCATCGGAAGCAAGCAGTCCGTCGTTGGAAGTTGGAGAAGCCACAGGACGGACAGTTCCAATCCCCGGGTCGCGGTCTGTTTTTGCTGGGGGGAAAGGGCGTGAGGATTTCGGCGGCACGATCGAGGACTCGACTTGACGACGGCGAGACCTCGATGGCCTTTTCGTTGAGCGCGCGGCCGTTCATGCAGAGACTCTCAAGGGCCTGGAGGGGTGGTGCCGTGGTCAGCGCTGCGAGGACGAACGTTTCCGACATTCATTCCTTCACGCGGGAAAGGAAAAAGGGGGGAGCGCGTGGGGGAAGAGGGGGGAGTTGGGCTGAAATCATGGTGAGACATACCTCTTCGTGTGAAGAGAAGACTGCAAACCCCGACCCGGTCGGCTTGTGTTGGTCGGGGGTCCGGAGCGTCCAGAAGGCAATCGGCCGGCCCCCAAACTGAGTAAACCAGCTTTCGAGCTCAGACTGGGTCGTATCGTGAGGAAGGCCGTTCATGTGCAGAACCTTACTCCTCTCCTTCAAAAAGGCGGTCACATCGGCTCGGGCATCCATGGGGCGAGTCAAAATTTCCGGGTGTTCATGGGCCGGCTGCGACTTCCGAATCAGCCCTCGCAGAACTCTGGCCAGCGTGATGGCTTCTTCCATGGCACGACGGGGGGATGCAGGAGCCAGGGCCTGGAGATGGAAGGGCAGGTTGTGCTTGATTGGCGCCGACGATTGCACAGGCTCCACCTCGAGAGCGGCACAAATGTTTGCTAGTGAACTGGGGCCGAAGGGCAAGGACTCTGGATGGTGCTGTTGCCAACGGGCATACTCAGAACGAAGGTCGAAGGTGCGAGAATGCTGTAGGTAGGCCGGCAGGACGACGGCCTTATCGCGGGCCTCACGCGGCAACTGGACGCGCAGGTCCCAGGAGTCGAGGGTGACAAAAGCGAATTCCAGGTTCTTGGAGAGGATATGTTCTTGAGCAAAATGATCGAACCGAGAGATGGCGTCCCGGAAAGAGCCGGCATTGCGAACGTGTTCCCAGGTCAAGGTGGTTAAGCTGGCTATCATTTCCACATCAGCATCGGCCGCCAGGTTCCACGCCTCCGGAACACGACTCACTGCATAGAGGGGTGATGGGTGTGTTGACGGGCTTGACCAGCACGCTTTCCCGGTGGAGCTGTCGAGGTGGATGAGCACTCATGTCTCGGATCAGTGGCGGATGTGCCAGTGCCTACCTCATCGCAGGTCTTGCTGTCGAGCAGGATCCATCCCAGCTCGATCACCTCGGCCGAGTCCTTTGTCACATACACTCCGTGCTCATCGCAGGTCGTCGCGACGTGGATGACGACGTACCGATCGAGCTTCGGCATCGGTGCCGCCGCGGTTGTCGATGCGGTTGCGGCCATGGCGGGTTGACTGCACACGTCGGAGCAGGCGGCAAGATAAACGGGAGTGAAAGGTCGGGACGACAGGATTCAGCAGAAGAAGCAGATCGACTGCGGGAGAGCGAGGTCAGCGAGGACGGTCGGTCTCAGACAGGCGGGAAATGTCACCAGAGCGAAGACAAGGAGCAGTAGCAGCAGGTATGAACTCGAGTGCAAAACTCAGACCACCGAACCAACTCCTGCCGATCGGGCCAGAAACACAAACGCAGCCCTCTCGCTAGGCCAGGAAATCAAGGCGCGCAGTTGAAGGAGGAGGGAGAGACAAGAAAGGTGGAAAACGGTGGGAGAGCTTTCTGGGCTGCGGGCGACAGAATTCGGGAGGAGCAAGATGGAGTCAAGGCAAAATTGGATCGACTGCTAGCCAGGATCGGATCAAGGCTTACTATTCTTCCCACTGGCAGACTCCCACCGCGGCACCTGGTCTCTTTCAGGCTGGTCTTCCCCGACATGGGCCGTCGCTGCAGCCCGTTATAGATCATGTATACGCTGTGCATGGGAGCAGGCGCTGTTGCTGGTGGTGCTGGTGTTGCTGGTGCTGCTGGTACTTGTGCTCCTCCGTTCTGTGCCCGACACCTGCAGCAGACATTCTGCATCAGCAAAATGGGGCTCTATGTCTCCTGGTCCTGCAGAGGAGAGCGTGGCCATCGGTGGTTTTCGCTCGTCCCAACGCTCTCCTCGTCTTTTCGAGTTTACAAAGCCCTCGTTTACAACACTGACATGTCCTCCTCGTGCTGTAGCTGCGGCGCCCATCGCCTATCGCCAGGTCGCCAGTCTGCTCGTGAATGGCTGTTTCAGGCCCCGGTTCATGGGGGACACCACGTCACCCTCAGCGCGGGGGCAGCCATGTCTAAAATTGCGAGTATAACAGTGTGCTGCTCAGTCAGAACCCGTCGTTGACGCGTACCCGAACCCACGCCGAGAGGACTGACTACTTGGGACCGACCGACGACGGTACCTGCGCCCTTGGACACGCCGACACGATGTGACCAGCGTCAGGCGGTCTCCTGTCATGCCATGCCGGCCGCTCGTGGGCGGACAAAGGAACGGCCACCACACCACACCTCACTCCACCTCGTCCAGGGCATGCATGTTTGTGCGGCAGCGGTTCCGTTGACGGCTCCAGGGCACCGGGCTTCGAGGCACAGGGGTTCCACGTTCCTCGTCCCACCAATCGGGATCCTGGGCAATCCAACGGCGGCATATCAACCATGGCTGTGGTGAGTCAACCTGGCCACTGCCGAGCGCTGCCCAATCGGTCCAGATCTTTTTGGGTTCATTCGCGTCTTCCACCCGTATATGAATGTCAACCTCGACGCAGGCGTGGATTGAAGAACAGGTCTGAGAATATATCACATCTGTAGCGACTGATCGGTGCCCCCCCACGGCTTCCACGGGAAATTGCATTCCAGCGACTTCATGTCAATCTTCACATGTGTGCCGGGTGCGCTGTTATTCTATCGTCGGCGGCAACGAACGAACGCTCCTTCGACTCCCTACATCACTGTTAGATCATAGACTGCTTCGTACCCATTATAACCAACGCCTCTCAGATTCCATGTTGATCTCTCCTCTTTTTGAACATTCCCCCCCGCATCCGTTGCTTTGGCAAAGATCTTCTTGCCATTTCCTCTCTCCAGCTGGACTGGTGCGTTCCACAGGACCCAGCTCCACTTGCTGCCCTCGTCATCCCCGTGGTCAAGTTGTGCGTCGGTCCAAGTGCGGCCCTCATCGCCAGAGACTTGCACCCGAATGACCGGGCCATGGCCGCCCTGTGGGACCGCATACCCTTTGACATCAATGACGCCGGAATCAGGGAGCGAGACCGTGCCCCCCGAGGCAGGATATGCGACGCAAGCGTTGATGGGCATGTCGAGCATCGAAGGCGTCCGACTCCAATACTTCTCGGCCAACACGAGGTCGACGACCTCCGGAGGCAAGACCTTGTAGTCACGCTGCTGATAGAAACACGGAGATTCCTGGTCCGACACGGTGATGCGATCGAGCCATTTGACGGAACGGGCGCCTAGCGCACCTGGGACCACGGCACGAACGGGAAAGCCGTGTCGAGGGGACAAAGGCTGGCCGTTCATCTGGATCGGTCAGGAAGAAAAACCCCAGCACGACATGGGCAAACATCCTACCTTCACCGCGAGGATCACATCCATGTCGACACGCATGGCCCGTTCGAAGGGGATGCTCCCCCCATACCACTCGTCGTCCTGAGTCTTCCCACCATAGTTCGCAAACTGGACGTGCTGGCGTGGTACACCGCCATGCAGAGGCTGGTTCTCCTCCACTCCGGCTGCCAACAGGATATCACGCACTCGCGGCCCTTCAAACTTGGCGTTCATCACGGCGGCATCGAACCAGTCGACTCCGCACACCTCTCGGAGTCGCGTACGCATGGTATGCCTCCGGTTGCCCGCACACTGGAGGCATGTGACAACCGAGTGCTGAGGGAAGTCATTGCTCAGTTGAGCGATGGTCAGCTTGAGCGGTTTGGGGACGAGTCCGTCAACCGTGACCACGTGTTTCAAGGCGCACTTGTGCTGAATCGGGCCGTGGTTGCGGTCATAGTGGTTGGACGTGGTGATGAAGCTGCGTCAATGTCAGGGATGGAGATCTTTCTTCCAGTAAACAACCAGGGTCCAGCGTACCTGGACACCAGATCGGTCATTTTCGGTTCTCGATTGATAGGCTCCTCGACGGTGCCATCGTCGAATGGATCTACGACAGCCTAGAATCGCCGTCAGTGTGACCGGGGAGAAGTCGGACAGGATGTGAGTGAGTCACGCACAATCGGCATTGTCAATCAGGAGATAAAAGGACGAACTCGACATAGATCGGGCCGGACGGGAGGAAGAAAGAAAACCTGGCTGAAGGGAACTGTACGGAGTGAGGAGGAGAATGGCGGTGGCCCGCCGGGCAAACAGCCGGCAATTTCTGACTGGGTCCGACGTCCATCGCCAGTGCGGGGCCGTGTAGAGAACCTTGACATGTCCAGATCTGGATCTCGAAGGGTGTATATCAGTCCTCCCCCATCAGAAGGTTTATTTTGAGAGTGAGTCGAGCCATACTAGGACTCAGATGACGCGCTACGCGTTCTGGATAGCTTCATGGCCGTAACGGGGCGCTTTAGAAAGTCAACAGCTGTGATTGGTCGGTTGACCATTGCGTGCTCTGTGGTTAGCTGAATGCCAAGGATTCATCGCTCGACTTGCCCGACCTGTCCATCCAAAAGCTGGCCTTGACTGAAGCTCAATCACGGTCGCAGCGCTCCAGAGTTGCCTTGTACAGCGTCCTTTCTGAGATTCTGCTGCTGTTGCTCCGGCTGCTGCATACGCCAACTGCCGGACGTCTTCGACATGTCTCTCTGGACGTAAGTCTCCTTGTCATTTTGCCTTCTTGGGACCATTCCACTGGTCTTTAGTGTCTGTCCGCCTGCCACTGATAAAATTCAGCTCATATAAGACTCTCAACTCTCGTACCCGCTTATTCCTTGGTCTGGGTCTTATGGTCAATGCCGCTCTCGCTCTGCAGTTCTCCGACCAGATCGAGAGTGCCTTGGGTCTGACGCCCACGCCGGAGGATCAGAACCGATTGCCCCGGATCTCGGTGGTGGAGCGCAGCACAAAATGAGAGGCAGTGCGTGGATGAAATAATAATGTGGAGAAGAGGCTCGAGCCGTGGCTGCCCATGTTCAGACGACGCCGACCGGACAGGAGACTTGCATTGACCCAGCATTGCATGGCATACCGGCCGCATTTCACCCGGAGGTCATATTTGATCGATTTATCTCGATTTGGAACCGTCACGCAAATACCACACCGATTGTTCCTCTTACCAATATTGAAATGACCAGGTCAGGTGCTCGACTTGCTCTCGGATTGATATGCTCATGCGCTATACTTTACGGCGAACGGCTGCAGCCCAAATCCAGCGCCATTCAGAGTCAAAAAATTAGCAAACCCGGGGGAGGCAAGCAGCATCTCAGCCAGGTACCATCTCCCGCCGACACCGGGCGTGGCATTTCAGCTGGTCGCCCAGACATGATGGTAGCCCAGATATTTCCTCGCTGGGCCAAACTAGGAGCTGTTCGAGCTAGTTCCCGTCCAAGCTAAACTCTACTACACGGTCTTGCTGCGCAGAGGGATAGCCTCAGCTGGCATGTTACGTTCACCCTTGGCCCTTTGACCGTGGTGGTGGTGATCGTCGTCGTCGTCGTTTTCCTGTTCCTCCGAATCAATCTCCTGCGGTGGCTGTTCTTCATCTCTATTTCCATTCTTCCATGCACTTCGGATTTTCTGTAAAGACTCCGCCTCGGACTTCTGAACACACACAGCGTCCCGCCTGCCAGAGCACCAATCCGACGCGATATCTGGGTCCCCCTTTTCAGCCCCAGTCTGCCTGGCGAGGCGCACGGAACGACGTCGACAAGGTTTCGCGACAACTGGATGCTGCAGGGGACGAATTCGTCCTTCTCGGGACGGAGGCGCAGGACCAGGACTCCCGGTCTCGCCTCTTCTTCGACACTCGGCATTCGACTGGCGCAAGGATAAAGATCCGGCTGAGCTTGGAGGGAAAGTGCTCTATCGAGGAGTGCCGTCCAGCGAGCTTTTGCCTATAACCCTCTGACAGCGTCCCAGCAGCGTCGGGTCGCCAATTGTGCTCTTCCAGACTTCAGTCCCAACGAGCCATTCCTGCACCTCCCCCTTTCACAGTTTTGCAGCCGAGTTGGATAGCTCCAAGATACATCCTTCAGGCGTATAAAGACCGAGATGACCCATAGCACCGCCATGATTGATCTCAGCGAGATTGCGAATCCGGTTTCCGACACTACTTAACGCCTTTCCAAAAACCATCTGCCCAGCGTGAAAGATCGTCAGCACTAAAAACGACGTCACCTTCTGGAGGGGCAGGAGCCCGGAGAAGGATACTCTGAAATTCGAGAATCAGGGGTGCCCCAGCAACCCCATATGGTGCGGAAATACCTGGCTGAGAAATGACGAATGGTCGAACAATGGGCCTGGTAGCCGGCCTATTTGCAGATGGTGGAGAAAGGCACCACTTCTCGACTATAAGCCTCTTCCGTGCTGGCGTTATTGAGATGATGACGACGATCTTGACATCTCCTTTAGATTTGTCAAGCCACCACACTGCATCATATCTCAGACGAGCAAGTGGTTCAGAGAGCCCGGACTCGAAAACGATGGTTGGCCAATCACTTTCTTTCTCTCGAGAGGCAGGTTTGAATGCTGCATCAGCCTCCTTAGACTGCCAGAGAATCTCCCGGCGCCTACACCAAGAAGGCTTGACACCGGTAGGCCCATTCCCCAAAGTTTGCGATCAAACTCCCGGCTCAGGTTGGCGAAGGCCATTTCGTATTTCACCGAGGGCATCAGTTTGATAATCAAGAGATCGCAATCCACGTAATGGCTCATCTGAGTATCTTTCCCAATGCTGTCGCGCCGAGAGTCAATCTGAGCAAGGTGACCTTTTTTGACGCCCCGGAAAACAAGAGGTGATAGGTAGGAACCCATAGAGACGAGGGAGTGAGTGTTGCTTTGCGACCTGCCATTCGGCCAAGGTCATAAATTTGGCCGTCAACGACTGTATATAAAGGTATCGTGATTTTTCCATCATTGCATTTATTTACATTGGTCATACTCTTTCCCGGCCCAAGTTCCACCAATGCATTTATTTACATTGGTCATACTCTTTCCCAGCCCAAGTTCCACCATTGCATTTATTTACATTGGTCATACTCTTTCCCACCAAGTTCTACCGGTCTCGACGGCTGGCAAAGTCCGTCCTTCCTAGCCCATATACCGAATCTGGCTTTCTATGCCCCTTCTCTGCGCATCTCTCTTCAACAGCACGTCGCCGCCATAGATTGTCTGGCCGGTCAACGGTACCTGGATGATGCCTGCTTCGACCAGATCCTGTGCCAGCTTCGGCAACAGGGCATCGCACCCCTTGGCGGCCAGGATGTCCACGGTCACGGGCAGGTACTCGACATGATTGGTGACATTGGAGTGGAAAGGCGCCTGGCCAACTGTATCGCGTGTCACGTCAATACTCGGATTGCTGCAGGATCATGGGCGTGGGAGACTGTGGGGGGTTGACTCACTGGGGAAAACACTATCCGGCACCTCGCTGAAGACGGAGATCCTCCCCGAGCTGAATCCATACGGCACCGCAGGGGCAGCTCCATACTGGTCACGTTCATTGACGCCGCCACTGCCGCCGGTACTGCCCACGTATACGAACAGGGCATCGCTGCAGACACTCTCGTTCGCACTCGGGGGCAGCACCTTGCTGCTGAACCAGTCCATGAAGGCTGTCTTGTTGTTGATGGCGTCCTGCAGGGCCGAGGCTGGGTAGCTGTCGCCGAATGCCCAGCGAATCAGAGGAGCCGGGTCGACAAAGGGAGTGCGACCGTCGTGGACGGCGGCGTAGTCGGAGTAGAACGGCGCCCGGACGAGGGCGGTTTGCTCTTGGGAGATGAAGATCGGGTAAGTGATATTGAGGAGCGCGCTGAGAGATGACGTCGTGTTGGCCGGATGCGTCGCGCTCCAGAGGGCGGTCAGGTTGAGAGGCGTGACTTTGGCAGAGAGAAAGGCGGAGAGCTGGGACATGAAGTTGACCAGGAGAGCCGAAGCGTTCGAGGCCGAGGCATTCGTGGGATAGTTGTACGTATAGATCTGTGTGGGGTATGCCGTCGGTCTCGGCGTCGTGTAGTTTGAGCTGTACAGAACAGCCTGGGCGGTATCCCAGAGGTATGGGTCACGAGTCAGGAAGCCCGCCGTGTCGAGGTGAGGCGACAGCGGCATGGCGTCGGTCAGTTCGACGAGACCGTGAGAAGGACGATTGCCGAACAGGCCTTGGACTTCGGACGGACCTCGAATCGAACCGCCCGTGTCAGAGCCGACGGCGATGTCGAGCCATCCATAGGAACCAATCGACGCGCCGGCGCCAGAAGATGACGAGGACGGGTCCTGATATCCATCTCCGCGCGGATTGAAGGGCGAGTGATAGTCGACCCAGTCCGCGGTCGCTTCCTCTCCATTGGCGAACTGGGATGGCTTTTGTTTGCCCACGATGACCGCTCCCGCGTCAATCAGACGTTGGATCGAGAGGGCGGTGACTTTGGCAGGCGGATAGAGATTGTACCACGCTCGGTTGCCGTTGCTCGTCCTGACTCCAGCGAGGTCAAAGATGTCCTTGACACCGACGCGCACGCCCGCGAGCGGCTTGTCGGCAGTCGGGGTGTAGTAGAGACGGGAAGGCACTCCAATCGTCAAGGATGCTGAGCCGGGGATCTGAGCAGCCAAGGATGTAAATGTGCCATCGGATCCTTGTAAGAGCGGTTCGATGAAAGCGCCGGCGTAGTCCGAGTACAGGCGATACGTCATGTACAAGGAGCCCGTCGAAGCCTCCAAAAAGTAGGGGCCGCTGGGAATGGTCGTGGAATCCAGGGCGATGATATTATATGTGAGTCCGTCTGGAGACGTCGCTTTGCCGGTGTGAGCATTTGGGAGGAGAACAGCTGGATAGACTTAGCCCTGAAGAGGATATCGAAAAAGAAATGCGAAGCCGGTCGAGGAGAGGGGCAATCCATCTCCACCTCGACCAGAAGCTGCTTGCGGAAACTCTTCAGAAAGGAAGATGAACGGGACAGCCTCTGTCGGTGCAGACATCGGTCATTTACCTCCATTGTCATCCTTCCCAAGGGCCATGGAAAGAGCAACACGGAGCCTTGAGCTCGAAAGGCGTCCGCTCACCTTGCAAGAATGCTTTTTGAAACACATCGTCTGTGCTGGTGAATTTCTGCACAACGGCCGCCAGTCCTGTCACATTGACGTCCTCTTGTACAACAGTGACCGGATAAAAGCCATGGACCGAAGACGCAGGACCGAGACTGGTCGGGTCCACCGAGACGTTTCCCACCGGTTGTGGAGAGACAAAATAATAGATGCTATTGAAAGTGACGGTGAAGCCGGTGGAGATCAGCTGTGCCTGGGCATGCCACGAGAGCCAGCACAGAAAGAAGGTATGGAGCAGCGAACGAACGTTGTGATGGGGCAAGAGCATGGTGGTAGGACGAATGACAACTCCCAAGGCGAAATAGAAACGCAGGTACCGGCCCGTCAGTCAGTCAGCTATATGCTCAGTCCATAGTGACTGGCTTAACAAATCACTCGGAGATGGACGGCAGAGATGTGTCGTGAATATGACTCTTGCCCATTCCTCCATCTGCAGTGTAGATCGGTCTTATCTGCATAAGTGGAGGCAGAGACTTTCGTCTGTTGACTCTGCTGGGGCAAGCCAGCTTATATGCAGCAGCCTGCCGAATCAGAGAATGCCTTCCAGCACGGGAAGAATGCAAGCCAAGTAACGCAAGTAGATAGAGCGGCATGCTGGAGGATCTATGAAGAAGTTTGCTGCTAAAGATTGATAACGTCGCGTTGGCCTATCACTGACCTCGGTCCTTCGGAGAGAGATGCCACTGGCCCCGGTTGTGCGTCTAAAAAGTCCACTCATGACTCCTGATGTAGATAAACTTGTCGGCATGATACATGACTGGTAGAAATCGAATCTGCTCGGCAATCGCGTCCACATCTTTGGGATGGAAGTTGACAGGCAGACACCTTTAGCGACGGCTTCATGTTCGGTATTTGATGGCCTCGGGGCCTGGCGGCTGTCTGATGGTGTCATCTGAGGATCTTCTCTAAATCTATTTCGATCCATGCTACTCTCCACATTACCTGTGCTCCCAACTTCTCCATCACCCGTCGACTACTGGTATTGGACTCCAAGACATCAGCGTGCCCCCAACTTGTTGTTCTCTGTTCACCGTCTTCGACACTCGCCCCCTGCCGGCGCAGCAGCTCTTGAGTCAAGAGAACGGCGAGCCCATTCCCTCTGTGCTCTGGCTCCGTGTGTAAGCTGGATATCGACGCGTCCTTGCCGAGGAATCCCCAGCCGACAGGCGTAGCCTGTCCGTCATACAGCAGGCCAACAGAGACACATTCGCCTAACGTTTGTGCCGTCCTCGGGATGGGCGATCGGTCGCAGACCATTTGCAGATCTGCTTCACGCAGCTCGCTCAACCGGTAATGAGGAGGCAGAGTCGCCTGGCCCTCTTTCTCGGACGGAAAGATGTACTTGAGATACGGCCTAGCCGTCCGAGTGATGGCGCTGTCGGCAAAGTACGGCCACAGGGCTTCACTGATGGTCCCAAACAATACCTTTGTTCGCGAGTAAGGCACTGAAAGGTATTTGCCTGTCCGCTTCAGTTCTAGCCATTGCGGTCCTGGCTCGCTCGGCATCTCTGGAACGAGTTTTTGGTAGATATATTCGAATAAATGGTGTGTCAGTGATTGATACACCGTGTCCAATGGCTTCTCGGCGCTCGGCTTTGGAGATGTTGTGAACGAAATCTCCCAGCTTCCATAAAGCCAGGCCTGAGTCTGTCCCGAACTCGAGAGGTCAAGGTGCGCCGCTAGCCATGGCGGGGCTACAGGAGAAGCGCCCAGGTCGCCGTGGAACCAGGAGTCAATCCATCCAGTCTCGTCATTGATTGTCGTCTCTTCGGCAGCGCCGGGAGCAGCAGCAACCAGATAGACTCGTGCTGTGGTCGATTTAGGACGTCGTTGGTCAAATTGAATCCTCCTCAAGAGTGGTATCGAATATGGAAGATGGTTTTCCAGTCGAGCCAGCAGCCGTTGAATTTGCCTGTCAGACAGTTCGCCGCCTTGGACATGGAATGTTTGGGGAAAGGACATGTCACATACACCAGGGTTGCCGGCGGGTGTCAAAGCAGAACAGGAGTAAAGGAATCTCGCAATCTTGGAGGATCCAGCCTGTCAGCAACAGCTTCAAGTTTACGATGTGCACATCTGGTAAAAAAATAACATGCTGACACATCTTTTGGGGGAAAAGGTCGGGTGTGGATTTGCCACACTGGCGGCGCGATCAGTCTGCCCAATGTGGGTACCCCGTTATCATCTTTGGTTAGATACTAAATCAGCCGTCGATTCAGCGCTCCCAGTGAGCAGAAGATGTATAATTCGCATGCTATCAGCCGGCCGGAGACGGAGGGTTATTGTCCACCGACCACCGGACACATGCTTTAGCGAAGCTTCTAGCCAGTTGATTCCCACACTCAACAATTCATCAGGTGCTGATGGCTGAAAACCAGCAGTAAAATTCGTCATACAATTCATGCCGAAATTAGTCATTAGCGTCGCCTCCCAAATGCATTGATCACTACCACCGGCCAGCCGTCTTGATCTTCCTTTCAGCTGCGCGTCGACTTCTTCCTGCCAAAGAAACTTCGTGTCTTTGACTTGTTCCGTGGCTTGTCCAAAGATGTCTTTCCTGGAGACCTCGACTTGCGCTCCGTGTCGTCGTCTGCGTCATTATATTTCTCCTTGTGAATCCTGTTGAAAGAGGTGGTCAGTCCAGCCGTCCAATAGAAAGGCGATGGTGCCAACTTACCAACTGTTTCCGACCATGCTCACGCCCTTTGCCTCAGCCATTCGATAAAACTTGGCCGCCTTCTTGAGATCCTTCTTGCAGCCAATGCCTTCGGCATAACAGAAACCAGCTTCGGTCAAGGCATCCGTGTCGCCCCAATTACCGGCGATTTCGAAACACCTCAGAGCCAAGGCCTTGTCCTGCTCGATTCCCCACCCATTGAGATGGGAGACGCCCAACTCGTAAATGCTCAACGCGAACTGGGCCCGGTGTGTCTTCTTCTCGTTGTAGTCCGATGGGGGTTTGTCGCTGGCGGGATTTTCGTCGTCGGCCACTTCCAGTATCGCCGTATCGACGGCCTTTCGAAGCCACTGGACTCCTTCTTTTTGATTCGGGCGCATGCCCCATCCGTGCCGGCAAGCCAAGGCGTATAACAGCATGCCGGTGGGATGATTTTGCTTGGCCGCGATCCGGAGGTGATAGGTGGACTCTTTCAGATCGCCGTGTTGATGAAGCTCGATCGCCTTGTCGACGTGCTCCTCGGCCGACAGGGCCTGATAGTTGCTGACGGTCCGCGCCGTCGTGGGGCGGACGGTACTGTTGGACCGAGACGATTGCGACACCTCTTCGACCGTCGATAAAGGAGGAGGGGGGGCGACGGCCAAAGGAGGTGAGCGCGACGTCGACAGAGGGGCCCCCGATGATGCGGTGGACCGTGTCGAACCCGTCGGGGTATTGGACGAAGAGGGATGTCGTTCTTGATCTCGTGGCATCAGCCGGCCTTCCGAACCAAAGTCAAAGGAGAATTCCGACCGTTTCGGAGGGCCGTCCCCGTCCCGGCTGGGTCGTGCGGACGGATTGGGCGACGGCGAGGTCATCTCCATCGAGTTTTTGGGTTCCAGAGGCGGAGAACCGGGGAACATGGGCTCTTGCCATTCGAAATGCGGTGCCGAGAGGCCCAAAAACACGGCTGAAGTGCGGTCGGCCATGCGACCACGCGGCAGGCTATAGGTCGTATGAGTGTACGACGACGTCTCGCCGGTGATAAACCCCTCGGCGCTGGTGTGCTCAAACGAGTTCGACATCCGGAGCCGCTGCTCAAACGTGGGCCGGGCGGGTGGCGAGTGTGACGCCCCGTGTGATCCGTTTCGCGACGGACTCTCGCCTTTGAGGTTGTTTAAGCTGGTCGAGCTGAGTGGTCGCGAAAAGTTGAGATGTGACCTCGACGGGTTGTTCCGCGATAAGGAGCTGGTGGAATGGTTCGAAGCAGAACGTCCATGGCCAAGGATGTACGGCGACGCGGGCGAATGTGGAAGAGAGACGCCGCTGCTCGAGGACAGTTTCCGAGATTGTGAAAAGGTCGAGCCGGCATTGGAGCTCGTGTAGTCATCATCCGACGCGTCGTGGTACGCTTTCGCCCGGGAAAATGCACTGGCGGGGGGGCTCAAGGTGAAGGTCAGGTCCGGCTGCGAGCTTCCTGACGCCTGTCTCCCGTCACCATCGCGGGCCACGAGCGAGGCAGAACCCGCGGTCTTTGCCGGCAGGCCCATGTTCCTGTGATTCTCCAGCGGCGGCGGTGACTCGTGTCGAGGGATGTCAAAGTAGTCGCGGTTGCCCGGGTGTGAGGACGGGTTTTGGTGGTTTTCTTGGGGAGGTGCCGGCTCGTCGCCGGCCACGGAATCCTTCCCATCGCGATTGCTCTCTGGTTGCAAGACCTCACTCAGTCGAGGATGTTGAGACACCGGCCGGGTGGTGGGACTGGCCAGTTGCGGGCTGTGTCCGGCACTCTCCCTGTCGATGTGGGGAGGAGACGCCGGCTCGACGCCGTCCGACAGCACACGAAAGATGGGAGGTCGGCTCTTTTGATGTTCGGTCAAGGACTGGGTCACGACCTGGGGTGGCAGTCTGCTCAACCGTCTTTCCCCTGCCTTCCTGGTCTCTTCCAGCTCTTTGGCCAACTGCCGGCTCCTCGCCGCGATGGCGTCGAGCGGGGACAAAGATGGGGGGACATCACCGTCGAAGTGTTGGATCCGAGGAGACGTGTGGTTGGATCTGTAGAAACCCGCGGCGCTGCTGGTCCTCGAATTGTCGCTCAGGTCAAGGAAGGTCGGCTTTTGCATCGTCGTCTCCGTGTCGTGGCCCCGGCCGTCGCCTCAGGAATCTCAGATCCGAGCGACACAATGGCGCCCCAGGTAAAGGAGGGCGTTCGAGCGAGCGACAACGAAGAGGGACCATGTGCTGGTCGGCCGATCGGTCGGTGGAGACTGACGATGATGGGAATGAATGTCACATGCGAGCAAGACAGGACAGTTTTCCAGCGCAAACGAAGGACGCGCCCGGTCGCAGAAGAGGGGGGTGTTTGATGAGAAAGGTAAAGATGGCGACGGGGCCGGAATCGAGCATGAATAACAAAAATTGGTGGCAATGATCGCTGGGAGAAGAGCAGTCCGTCCATCCAGCGCCGGCCCTGGCCAAGCCTTGATGGTCGGGCAAACTGGGTGGTGGGTGGGGAGGCTGAGTCGTAGGGGACCGGCCTGGCGCCGACCAGGACTGGGATCCGGCGTCGACGTCAATCTGCAGCCGCCACTCGAGCACGGATCCAGGGGCAAAAGAGCACGAGCATGTATCCACGACCGTCTCGCGGACCCCGTTGCAGCCAATGGAGTGTAGCACACGGGTGCCTGACGCTCCGATGGGTGAAGAGGGTGGATGAGAAATCTGACGAAGAATATGACTGCAGGGTGCTGAAGCACCAGAGCTGGCTGGCAGTGGTCCGCTCGAACGACAACATGATCAACTTCTAAAATTGCCCCTGCCATACCGGGCTCGACTGGGTGCCAGCGACCGACACTTACCACACCGTGGTTCGTCAACCCGCGTTGGCGCCCCTTGGCCGGAAGGCCAGAAGCTGGAAGCCGACGACCAGAATGATGCTAGAAAGCGCGAGGCCGGCAAAGAGGAGCAGCCCGGTCCAGCTTCCCTGCCATGAATGGAGACATGGAGGATGGCGACTATCTTTCTGCATGACCGTTTGGAGTCCCATTTGCCCGTTCCACACTGATGGCGAAAGTGCAAGGCCATTGTCAGAGGGTCAAACGGTGCGGGAGCGTGCGACAACTCCACAACCATCAACTCCAGGTATTTTCCCTGAATCTGAACTTTCTGGCGCGGTGGAAAAACAGGCCTGCTCCCTGCTGGCAGCCCCAAACTGAAACCACGAGAGCCGGATTCAATGACTAACATTAGCTTCCGGAGGGCCCACCTGGGGAGAAAGTGTATGCAGCTCGGCAGAGTTGCAGGTCAAGGCGAGGGTGAGCTGAGGCAGGCAGTGGTAGTGGCCCCGGCTTTCCAATCAATCGGCGACATTGTCTTACCACGGCTGCTACCATATTCCCTTATTTAGCAATTGCCACCATTCAGTCCGTCATGGCATTGCTCGAGAATCATGCGCAGCACCGAGCTGACAGGTCATTGCTCGCCGTTGCATGAGAGATGTGTGATTCCATGTTCAACGCCACTAGGGACACGCGACTCTTGGGCTGGCGACTCCTGGACTGACGACTCCTGGACGGCGACTCTTGGACTGGCGACTGGACTGAAGCGCGGCTGGTGGTAGGACTAGCCACACGCCACAGACCACGCTGGGCAGTAGTTCTCACAGTTAGCACATCTCTTCTTCATGTGGTCATTCGTGTCCCCAGCTTTTATAGGCTGCCAAAATTGTCCCGCTAATAGATCCTGGCCCGGCTCTCCTAGTCTCGCTATGCTTTCTTCAAGTGACCAACTGTGTACACCACAAAAGGCTCCGCCTGGATAGATGCTGGCCGACCACTATAGCCGCTGCCTGCATCTACTCATCACCGTCCTCACCTTCCATTCATTAGGCTGCTGTCTTCTGGGTCGTCCCTGATTGAACTAACACAGCATCATGAACGCGACATGAGGTCCTGAGCTGGCCACCCTCTCTTTGATATCACGGATAGCCTCGTCGCGCGTAGATGCTGTCAATACCTGCAATATGTGAGTCATTTGCTTCGGACCAGAGAGTCTCGAACTGGGTGCGACGGATTCAACTCACCTAGCGCACCTGGCCACTGCAGTCCACAATATTGGTGTACAAATACTCTCTCCTCGCCCTACCATCGCGTCGGCGCAATCTGCAAGCCAGGATCGTAGTAGCGGTCGGATAACCATAATTTCGTGCAAATGGCCAATTCCATTCCGAGATATGCCCACTATCTGCTAAGAATCCTGCTTGTGTTGCTGTAAAGTGTAGTGGGAGCATGTCGGGTGACTTGAGAAATGGCAGTGCTGTCAGGCCCGGCCCGGAGCCCCAGTCCCAGCAGAGCATGCTGTTCAGTGTCCCCACTTGGCCATTCCCCAGATCATGAAAGGGCCGGCATCCTTCAACTCGTATTGGAGGGACACTCTTCCAGTCACTGTGTCCAAAGGAAGAGGTGGTAAGCCAGGTTCAGTAACAAATATGTCAACTGGCTGGGAGAGCACACCGAGTCAGCAAGTTTGGGGGCATAACGCGGTCTGACTCAAGATCGGCAAAGGGACGATCTTCAGGGTCTCATGCAGGTACCAAGGTACTCCATCCTCACCACAGACATTGTTCCTGGCCACGGGCTGACCGCGTCGACAAGAGCGGGCTTGCTTCCCACGCGGAACGGGGAAATTTAGCGACTTCCTCCACGGGAATAATTAGATGCACAATGTCGAAATCGACGCGTCCCCCGTCTGGTGCGCTCACCTCCAGACGAGCTTTACGGAGCTCTGCCAGACCGGGCATCAAGACCAACACGAAGGTGTCGACGAAAGAAGAATCCGCGGCGCCGGTGAAGCACGAAGATGGTCCCAGGCAGGCTTCCAGAACAACACGGAAAAGGGCCATGTCCGCGGTAGCCGATGGCGGCAAGAGCAGAAAGAAGATCAAGAGAGAGGAAGACAAAGGACTCATAACCCCGTCGCCTTCCGCATCGCCATCGCCAAAGGGAAAATCGAAAACGTCGACGGCCAAAGACTTGCAATCGAAGAAACTCAAATCTTACGTCCAGTTCGCAAACCAGTCGCCATTTCCCGACTTCCCTCACCCCACACCGGAAGAATGCAAACTCGCACATAAGATCCTCGCTTCTTTGCACGGGCCCCGGACGAGGCCGAAGGAAGTGGTGGCGTCGACGACGCGCGCTGGCTGCGGCGACTCACCTTCAGTCTTGGACGCCCTCGTCCGCACCATCCTCTCGCAAAACACGAGTAACGCGAACTCGACGCGGGCAAAGCTCAGCATGGATGACGTCTACGGAGGAAGTGACCAGTGGGAGGCCATCGTGCAAGGTGGAGAAGCGAAGCTCCAGGAAGCCATCAAGTGTGGCGGCCTCAGTGCGGTGAAGAGCAAAGTCATCATCAGTATTCTGAAGCAGACTTATGACAAGTATGGCAAGTACAGCCTCGACCACCTCCACGAAGCGTCCAGCGAAGATGCCATGCGAGAATTGCTGTCGTTCCAGGGCGTGGGACCCAAGACCGCCAGCTGCGTGCTGCTCTTCTGCCTGGGCCGCGAGAGTTTCGCGGTCGATACTCATGTCTGGCGAATCACGGGCCTGCTGGGCTGGAGGCCCAAACATGCCAGCAGGGACGAAACATATGCTCATCTTGACGCCGGAGTGCCGGACGAGGACAAGTACGGACTCCATATATTGCTTGTGACGCACGGGAGGGAATGTGACGAGTGTCGGGCCGGCGGGAAGAATTTGGGGAAATGTGAATTGAGGAGGGCGTTTAGGAAGGGAAAGTTGGAAGGCGAGACCGAGGAGGAGGAATTGATAGAGGAAATGGAGAATGTCAAGAAAGAAGAGGTTCCAGAATAGGCGAGGCAGGCAAGCAAGAAATCGACGCCACCACCTGGGCAACACCTCTTATATTCTGTTCCAGAGTACAACAGCCATAATCGACCATAAAGCAACACGTTAGCCGAGTCAACCGGTTTAGAGCCAGACAGATATTACCATGCTAGCCAATACCTGCCAGGACTTCCACGTAGGCATTTGCAGGATAGCTCTCGACTGCCCTGTTAGTCTATAGATCGAGTATGCATGTCATTGATAGCTTGGTCAGCTTCTCACCGGTTGCCCCTTGCGTGTGTCTTCTCTTGCTTCAATATTCCCATATGTTCGGCCTTAGTCGTGTCTTGTTTATGAATGTTGTAAGTGAAAGACAAGGCATCAGGACAGAATAGATGCCGTATCATGCTCTCCTGTGCCGGGCTGGCGGAACTACATCAATGCAAGACAGGGAATCAATTCGACATCAATTACTCAATATCCACAGATTGCTTCAAATCGGGCCGGGAACCGTCATTATTCTACCTCATCCGATCAGAGCTGACCTCGCCAGCTATCCCATCATGGCCTGTGGTCCAATAATCCTCGATTCAACGTGATATTCTCCTCCATTTCCTCCTCATCTTGCTCGCGAAAGCTGATGCCCAAATCCTCGCCAGAATCTTCCCCCACACCAAAGACCTTCTTCACCATATCGAGGCTGCGCCGCACCCGGCCCTGCTCCGCCCCGCCTTTCCCCTCGTGCTGTTCCTTGCGCCACTTCAAGAACGCCGAGCCGTGGCTCTTGCCCTTCTTCGCGTCCTGAGGCAGTGCCGCACCCGGCTGAGGGGGCCAATTTCCCTCGGACTTCCAGCCTTCGACGAGAGCGGCGACCATGTGCGTCAGCGGGATGGGCACATTGGGTGTGAGTGACTGCACGACGACTTTGCTGTAGATGGTCGCGTACGCCGACGGTTTTATGCGGGCCCGCGCGACGTTGCTTTCGGGAAGAAGTGGTGGAAAGATCGGCAGCCAGGGTTCCAAGTCGTCATCTTTTTCAGCGCTGTCGAGTGAGCCCGCAGATAAAGACTGGAGTTCGGGCGTGGCGGGAGTCGGCGAGTGAGCTGGCCAGGCCCGAGTCGTCGACCCATCGTCCTCCGTGGTGTCGGATCGCTTCCGATGATGGATGAACGATCGTGACGGGCTAGAGTGGGCGCCTTTGACATTGTGGAACTTCAATGATGATGACGACGCTGGTGCAACCGCCGCGGTGGTCGTCGGCGGTTTGCGCTTGACTGCACCAGTCCATGCATCTCGCCGTTGTGCCCATACACGTAGGCCGTCGTTCCACGACATCTCGTCTTCGAGGAGACGTCGGCGGGTGAGGGTGTGCTCGGTCAGAACGGCGGCCACGGCATCTGGGCTTTCAAATTTGTAGGGATCACTTCTCGAGCGCCCTTGCGACCGCGCCTCTTCGTCATCAATATCGGACGGCGCCTCGTACCGACGGCAGTATCCAATCGGCTCTCGCGGCGTCAGATGTGAATCGTCACTCACGGCGGCCGGAGGATAGTCCCAGTCGTCTCGGATGATGGACAGAAGGAATCGCCTGGAGGACTTGGACGAGTCTGCACGGTTGGCGGGGTCGTGAGGCGGAGCGGGCGGATCTGAGCTGGCCGAACTCGCGTGACTAGCATTGGAGCCCTTGCGCAGGCGCCGGGTTAAGTTGTGAAGGAAAGGAGAGGCGCTGGGGCCGTGAGAATCTATTGAGGAGGGTGAAGAGCGCCGATGGGCTTTGGAGGGCGACGCGGGCGTGGAATCGGTCGAGTTCATGGCGGATGACGAGATTGCAGAGGCGAACGACAGAAGTTTCGAGCGCGGCCGGAGAAGACTCGGGTCGCATCAGCTGTTCACGACGGAGCCATGATGAGGAGGCAATACGCTCGATGGCCGGTCATGCAACCTTCGACCGCGGAGAGGAGGGAGAAACTCGGTACACGTGGAGGCGGGCATGTATGCATACGAGGGTGGGTGGAAGAGTGGTTCCGCAGGTCACAAAAGATTTGCTCCCACTGGCCGCGGCCCTGTTTGGTGGCATCTCTGACACCTGCAAAGCGAAGCTTAGCCAGCAGAAGCTTTGCCAAGACGGCCATCATTGCGACAATCTGGGGATTAGTCACTCGCGTGATCATGGCCTACCTTATCACGGCTGCCCACTCTGAGCACTAGATATCGATAGCCATGCAAGTAGCTATCGAGGACATACCACAGAGACCTCAGCACAGGCACATGGTCGAATACTGATGGTTCAAGTACAGGCACTGAAGGACGAAGACGCCAGGTAGTGTAGGCGGACACGTGGTGGTGAGTGGGCCACAGACTTGCCCGCTACTCTCCGAGGATATAGGATTCCACCGCACTGGCAGCGTCATTGAGCCTTTTGTGCGATCGTGCCGGGCCGATTGCTCATGCTGGGACAGTTCACCTACAATGCTCGATGCAACGGGCAGACCAAGGTCAATTGCAGACCAAAGTCAATTGCAGACCAACCATCTGAATTGCGCAGAGAATATGGCTGGGAAACAATTAATAATTGGGCCATAGAATTCACACTACTGGATAGCTGCACAGAATGGTTGGGAAACAATCGATAAGTGGGTGGCACAGACAAATTCGGCCTCAGACGTTACCACAGCCACAAGCCAAGACTGAGTCTCTGCCACAGCAGGGACTTTCTCGCATTGGCTTTCGCTGTCGCCGCGACGACCTCGTACCTGATCGTCGGAGGAGCCGTTGATCGGTGCAAACAGCTCAGCTCCAGCGGGGAGGCACAGGCAGCTAATGGATGATACCCTACCCGATCCAGACTGACTTTCAAGTTTCTGGTTGCTGCCCATCTTGCCTGTATTGGTCGACGATCGTCCTGTGCCGGGCACCAGAGAAGACGAACATGCACCAAAACACGGCGAGTTCCGTCAGAGGGACGCACCATGGATCGATTACGATGGAACGATATGTCGCAGAAGAATATGGCCGCAACCAGCCATGTCGGATGGTGCAGCCATGTCAGAGGCATGACCCCAGGTCATGGGTCCTGCAACAGGCGTGGTGGCACCAGCAGTCGCTCTGTCACATGGAGAAGAACAAGTCAAGGTCATCCCAGCCAGACCTCACAAGTCTACACCACCAGTGCCAGAACGCAGGGTGGGCGAATGGCTGGGTGGTGGTGAGGCGACGCTTCTGGTGGTGAAGCACGCTTCCTAGAGGCGAGACGGGAGGCAGGGCTGGTACCCGGTCTGAGTCTCCCGTTCAGGAGAACCGTTCTCTTCCTCTTTTTTGGGACACGTCCTACGCGTCAGTTTGACAAACCAAGCTGAGACAGCAGTCGACGCAGGAGTCGGTCAAGAGCGAGTCTGGTCAAGGGGCTGCATGACGATCGAATCGCGCGCTTCAACGGCTCTGCGAGCGGTTTCACCAGTCCGGATCGACCGCAACCCCCTGGCCACGCCGTGGCTGTCGTGGGCTAAGAATGGCTCAAAAATGGGCCAGCGCCAGACAGCCGACACACTGGGCGACAACCTTACTCGGTGGCGACGGATCGGCCGAGGCTCACCAGGGCGAATCATTCCTCTGGTGGCACCCAACTTGGCCGCGTCCTTGCATGCGCCAGACACCCCCAGCTCCCGACTCTCCTCCACTACCTGTGAGAGCACTCGCGTGTCTCTGTGCGGACAGGCCGGCAGACAGGTGGCACATGCGTCAGGTTCGCGGTCAATGGATGCTGGTGCTGCGTTGGTGCAACTGCTGGATCTGTCCTCTGACTTGCCCCGCTGACTGGCCCTCGTGGACGCGGCCGGTGGTGAGGGTGCCATTTCCACCCTCCTCCTCCCTTCTCGCCTCAGACAGGTCGCCCTTGCGCAGCCTCAGCGCCCAATCCACAGTTCACATGGCCCAACCGCCAGAGTCGGGCGAAACAAATGTACAGATTTACATATCTCAGCACAAGCGCCCTCTTCATCGCCCCCTGCCGCCGCCGCTGCTATTTCATCTCCACCAAACCGCTCTCAGGTCGGTTTAAAGACAGCATCATCTCGGAGCAACCTGACAGCTCACCCTTTCGTCCTCGTCTGTGTCGAAAGGCAGGTCTGAGCACATTTACCACCAAGGACCAGCCCTCCCCCGCGCACCCTGCGAACCCTGCGAACCCTGCGAACCCTGCAAGGCTTACTAGTATCAGCCACTTCCCCCTGACCAAGCCACCGCAACGCGCTCAGTGCGCGATCGGGGTCGTCCGTCCCCTGGCGCGCCCCCTCCTTCCCGTCTTATCGATCGCCTATCCGACTAGCTGCAGGCTTTAGGTTCCAAGGGCAGAGTTGCTACATCAATTGTGTGCACTGTTCAGGAGAAGAGTTGACACCATAGCATCCTGTTACGGACACCAGAGTGGGCTGCTCGCCAAATCGATATACGGCACGCTTGGACTTTTTGAATCACTTCCTGCTGGCCAGGCTTGTAAATCTCAGGTCCAACCTCCTTGACCGTCAAATATCCCGCGTCGACCTGTCAGTGGCTGTAGAGACGTTCCGCCACTCAGTCTCAGACTCGGCATCGTCCCATCGAAATTATATACTCCTTGCCTGCCCCAGTCTCATCATCCTTCTCTCGCTTCTACCACGGTCCAGGACACGATTGGAAGACGGCTTTTGCCCTCACCTGATCCTCCCTTAGCGAACATGGACAGCCGATACCGATTAGAGCAGAACAGGGCCGCCCTGGATGAATTTGTGCGACAGCCCGTCCGCAGCTACATGATCCAGCACCTGGCCAAACAGGCGTCGTTGGTCATTCGATGTGACGCAGAACCCACTCAACCAGCACCATCGGCAACATCCAATGGTCTGCCTACTCCTCCCTCGACACCGCCGCGGTCGACGGCCGACGCTCTGCAGCCGCCGCTCCCCAGCCTGGAGGCCTTCATCTCGTCCCTGGTGCATCGGTCGTCGGTGCAAGTCCCGACTCTCATGACATCTCTGGTCTATTTGGCTCGTCTCCGTGCTCGACTTCCTCCCGTGGCCAAGGGCATGCGGTGTACGGTGCACCGCATTTTCCTGGCTTCCTTGATACTGGCGGCCAAGAACCTGAATGACTCGAGTCCGAAGAACAAGCACTGGGCGAGATATACCAATGTCAAGGGATACGAGGGTTTCGGCTTCGGACTGGCCGAGGTCAACCTCATGGAGAGACAGCTGTTGTACCTCCTCGATTTTGATACCCGGGTCACCGAGCAGGACCTCTTTGATCATTTTGAGCCCTTCCTCGCCCCGATTCGGTTCCAGCTCGAGCTCCAAAACGAACACGTCGAACTGAACAACGGTCCACGAGAGGGGCGCGCCCAGGAGGCTTCCCTGGGCGATGCCGCCCTCGTCCACTCGATCCAACGATCCCTCCGACAGGCCAGCGCGTCCGGCATCGCGACACCACCTCGCCGGGCCGTGGGAGTGTACGATTCGCCGGCTTCCTACATCGACGACGAGCTTCCCTCACGAGTTCTGCACCCGCCGCGACATCATGCGAGCAGCAGCACCTTGTCCCTCCCCGCCCCGAGCCACCACAAGCGTCGACCATCACCATTTCACTACCACCGCGCCAATCGCTCGGTATCACCTCCATCAATCCGTGATTTGCCTCCTCTGGTCCGCTCGGGCACGGCCGGTGCATTTCATAGTCACTCCAGCTCGAGATCCTCATCCACAGCACCATCCTCTCGATCTCGGTCCTCGTCGCTGGCACCCACCGCGCGGGGCACTCCACACACCACGTCGAATTACCTCGACGAGAGCGTCATTGTGGTCGACAGCACGCAAAGCCCGGATGCGGCCGAATACGGCGCGTACGGCAAGGCGATGCCCGCCACAGGATCCAGCCTCAAAGGGCATCAGATCAGTTTTCAAGCCGAAACGGCACAGCCGGCGAAGAAGGTCAAATCGGAAAACAGCACGTACGGTGGCGGTGTCGGAGCGTCACTGGCGAGGATATTCAGCTCCGCGGCCAGCAATTACAGGCTTGGGAGGACTCCCGTCCAGTTCGCCTAAGACCCTTCCAACGGGGTCAACCTCGGCGGTGGTTGCACCATCACGCCCGACCCCTGGAGATACCGAATCTAGTTTGTCAATGACTGACGATACTGATGGGTGGCAATCTTGATCGACAGTTTTGAATGACTGATACCTCTGGTCTTGGGACTGGAGATGTCACACTGCATCTGCACTATCTGCTTGGCTTAAGCATGGCGACGGCGTTTATGAATTATTATCCTTTCGCACTGGCGAGAGATATGACTCGGGTCTGCTGAGAGCTCGCAGCAGGTATAGAGAGCAATGAGCTTGGTGGTGGGATGAAAAGAGCAGATCACATGTACATTAGAGCGAGAGCGAGCTCTGAAGAAGACATCGAGCGATCCATGCACTGGTGCTGGTAATTAGCTTGGATGATTTGGAGTTAGATCCTCCAATGAAGAGGAATGAGATGGACAAGACGGACAAGAGATAAAATAGATGATTGATTGGCAGAATGAGACCCTCAATGATATCAACACTTGACCATGAACCACAACTTGCCTTTTGGCAGCACTTTCTTAGAATCCTCTTTCGTGCATCTGACACCATGCCAGTGGACTGTGGAAGACGATGGACGCCACCTTCTCTGTTCAAGTCTTCGGTACGTCCCATCCTATCCCAAATCTACCGATTTGCCGTACACGTGCACATAGATGTTGTATCCATGTGTTTCGGCATGCTTCCTGGCTGGAGGCCGGACGGAAAACTGAGGTCCCCAAAATTGATTTGCAAGATGGGTAGGCAAGTGCCTGGTCGCTGAATGCGTATTATACGTCAGAATCGTGATCGAGAGTCAATTTGCTGGGAGATTCGATGATTGTATTCATCCTTTCAGCTAACGCTGGCCTAGGCTGGACTCGACTGGACTGACGGTGACCTGCCAGAGAACTTTGCGTGGCTAGGAGACGATTCGATTGCCCTTCATTCGTTTGGCCGGACCTGAATTGAGATCCTTCCACCCATTCTGCCTCGACTTGCTGCTGATGGCGGTGAAAGCTGGGTGGACAACGTGGAGAAGGTGTGGAGGGCGCCGCTTCAATTCATATTTTGACCTCTGGTGGCGATCGGAAATCCATGTGAGCCGCATTCAGAGTACTCGAGTGGACTGGGATCGCAAGGTGATCGTGCCTTCACGCTGGCCAAGTTCAGCCGCGCTCAGCCTGTCCCGTCATTCCTTCTTCCTGTCTTGATTCTTGTCTGCGGGCGTGGATGGTTGCGGTAGATCCACGTCGAGATCGGCGTCCTTGTCTTCCGTCTCACTCAAATCGATTCTCCTCCCAATCCCCTTTCTGAGCAGGCCGGTCAGGACCCTTCCGATTGCCCAGCCCAAAACAGCCCCCCACAGGACGGTACAAGGCCACTTCTGCCATTCCCGGTCCCAATCCAGCGCGATTGGCACCGCCCCGATCCAACCGCCGACCAAACTTCCCACCGTTCCACCCCAGACACCGGCTTCGTCGAACGGGAGCCAAGCGGCCGCAACGTCGCGCCACGCCGGGCTGGAGACGCCGTGCGTGTAGAAGATGGGCAGGAATCCGAGGAGGGAGATATGAACGGCGAGCACGAGCGTATGCGGCAGGAGAGAAGTGGGATACAGCGGTGCACCGAGTGCGAGGGCAAGGATCGTCAGCGGTACGGGTGGTAGGGCCAGAGTCAGGATCAAGCAGAGGATGGTCGGCTGAAAGAATGTCAGTATTGTCTCATGTTTCAGTTCTGTGGGAGAGAATGGGAAGATTGAAAAAAGGAGAAAATAAAAGGATGGATATACCATGATCCTACTCTTCCAACTTCCACCATTCCCAACCATCGCCTCCCCACTGACGCCTCTCCCAACCGTCCCCTTTGCGGACACCGGCGCACCGAACTTCTTCCTCGTGCTACCCGTCGCAGTCCCGCTCCCTTTTGCACTCTTTGCCCCTTTCCCGACACCGCTCGGTTCCGACGTCTTCCCGCTTGTAGTCATTGACAATGATGATGTTGTTGGTGTTGTTATGGTGGCCGCCCCACTGGCCCACGTCCCCGCCGCTGGAAGGCACACGGCGCAGAACACGGACTGTAAGACCGCCAACGGTAGCAGATCTGCGATCATGGTGGGCAGCGGATCTGCAACCAGCGCGCCGGAACGGAAGTAGTAGTACACCAGCACGAACGCGGCATGGGTATAGCTGTAATTCCTCGCGGTTGGGCTGGAGAGAAGAGGGATCGGGTGGGTTGTTGGAGTGAGGAGCCGCGACGTCGGAGACCGCTGCTTGGGAGAAGGGAGAAGATGCGTCAGGTGTGACGCCATCTTGATTTCGCGTCGAGGACAGAGTGGAGGAGAGAGTGGAACGAGAAATGTCCAACGAATCGACAAGACGGCCGACCTTCTACGTCGCGTCCATGGTATGCATATTTGGTCCAACGCGGACAGGAGTAAGGGTATTTGAGCTTTGGGAAATCCTGAGCCTGGCCGAGGATTAGCCGGGTCATGCTGGCTTCTCATTCGTCCAGCCGTGGATGGAACAAGGAGGTACTGTACATCTGGCACCGTGAGGCTAACCGGCTACATTGACAAAGATACTCAGTGGTACGCTTGCTGCCACGGCAAAATTCGGCATGTCGACCACTTCGGCCAACTTCAAATCAACAACGACACTGGCGAGCATGTAAGCTTCGACTCGCGAAAGGCCCCTGCTTTGCGTCAAATAGTTGATGATGCCACGCACCGCCTTGCGTGTGGCTTCACGCAGATCCGAATCGATGCCCAGGGCGGCATAGCATCCCAGATCTTCGAACCCAGCGATTTGCTTCTGGGCCGGACAGAAGTAGTGAGGTGATGACACCCAGTGGTGGCCCTTTCGAACGGTGAAACGCAGCGTCGCCCGCAGTGGCGTTTCGATGGCGGAGCCACAGACTTCTCCGTCGCCTTGAGCAGCATGGCCGTCCCCACAGCTGAACAGGGCTCCGGGCACCTTGACGGGCAGAAACAGACTCGACCCTACCGTGAGATGGCGACAATCGAGATTTCCACCCGTGTCCAAAGGGGGGATGGTGGAAAATTCCCCATCCTCGCCCGGAGCGACTCCCATCTCGCCGAGGAACGGTCGTAAGGGAATGCGAATGCCATCTTTGAAGGTCGCGTAGAGCCCGTCGGCCGTCTTTGGCAATGGCCATATCTTGAGCTGCGGCTCCGCGAACTCATCCCCGAGCAGGCCGAACCCAGGGACAATGGCGGTCCAGCCCCAGTCAGCCGTCTGCAGGTCTAGAACTTCGACCTCCAGCGCATCTCCAGGCTCAGCACCCCGCACATAAACAGGACCAAAGACCGGATCGGCCAGGGCGATGTCAAATTTTGAGACCGCCTCCACCGTTGAGGTGCTAGTAATCTGACCGTTGCTGCCATCAACGGTGTCGAACGTCACAGTGGCCCCAGAGTCGACAGTCAAAGCCGGAGGGACCGATTTCGACCACTTGAGGTGGTGTTGGCTGCGGTTGACATGGAAGGAAGACGCCGAAGACATTTTGTTTGTCTGCCGCCTAAAATGCTCACCCGGATGTCCAACGGCGGTTCAAGGTCGAGGTGGAAGACGCTTGGATTTCAAAAGGACGCCAACGTGAGGGCCAAAGGCGTGGGGGATGGATGTCTGAAACAATCAGAATTCGTTACCTTGCTGCTCACAACGAGAGGAGAGAAATGTCACAGGACTCTGACCATTGACTCTTTCATGGTAAGGTGGACAATCCATCGCATCAACAGGGTATGAGCGGCCGGTCCTCACCAATCAAGATGTGGCATCGACCCATTTGATTATCACTGGACGACTGGTGCCTGTTCAGCTGGTCCGACAATAGATTGCGTCAAGCTGGATTGCGAGCTAGGCACAAAGTCAATGGTGTCGGAGCAGCGGCCGGCTTCAACTAAACCAAATGTGGAAGGAGGATCACTCTCGCACGCGGACTGAACTGAGAAGGGTGGCTGACGGCGAATGAGAAGCAGTTCTCCGTGTGGTAGAATGGCGAAAACGGAGAATACCACTCAATGAGGAGGATGACATGGGCCAGTGTCTAGGAATGACACGTGAGAGCGTCTTTCTCCGAGGCGAGTAGTAAAGACAAGGACTAATCGTCGCACGACATTTCAAGTTCTTCAGATCCTGGTCAAGAACCAAACAGTCTGAATTGCTTGGTTGATGGACTATCCTGTGGCCAGAGGCAGTGGTTGAGTGCTGAAGCAATGTAATCACGTGACACAACTCCAGGGTTGTCGGACCAGGAAACAGAGGCCAGCCATCGCCAAGAGTCACTACGCCCATTTTGCTCTACCAAACAATGCGCTTGAAAGCTGGGACGGGTTCCATTCATAGGATATAATTCTAAGAACTGGGAAATCTGATGCTTGTATCTCTCCCGGCCAGCATGTTCTCCGCCGTGCCACAGCAACTCACCCTAGACCAAGCCCAAAACCGTGTTGATGCTTGGATTGAGGACATGCTGATTGCACATTGTTTGCCAGTGAATGATCAGCCTAAACCTACAAGTCCTTCATCTGCGACGCACTGCCACTTATCTTCTTCTCTACCCTCTGCAACACATCCGCCTGGTCGACGCGGCAAGAGAAAGAGACTTCGAAGTAAGGAACCAAATATAGATCCCGCCTCGCCAGTGCCTCCGTCTCCTCTAAACAAAGCTATACAGTGGCTTGGAAGGGCCTGCCGCAAGCAGTCTAGATATGCTCCTCCTGTGACATGTGCAGCTTCTGCAGCATTACCCGGAGCAGGACCGAGTCAAGATCCTCAAGCAGAACCGAGTCAGAATCCTCAAGCAGAACCGAGTCAGAATCCTCAAGCAGAACCGAGTCAGAATCCTCAAGCAGAACCGAGTCAGAATCCTCAAGCAGAACTGGGGCGGGATCCTGTAACGGAACATAGGATGAGCAGCTCGCTTTTCAACCAAGTTCATCTTCCACCTCCGCTCAACTCGACTGTTGTGTCCCTTTTTGATGTCAATGCCGCCTTTGTCTCAAGACCCGAGCCCCGACCGGAGTCCGCTGCTGGGCAGTCAGAGACCACTGCTAAGCAATCACAGACCACTGCTCAATCAGAGACCACCGCTCAATCAGAGACCGCCGCTCAATCAGAGACCACCGCTCAATCAGAGACCACCGCTCAATCAGAGACCACCGCTCAATCAGAGACCACTGCTCAATCAGAGACCACCGCTCAATCAGAGACCACTGCTAAGCAATCACACGGAACCACTCAACAATCGCGGTCCCGCACAAAGGGCTCAAATGTGAGATCAAAGAGCCCTGTCAAATCCATGGCGGATTTAGCTTTTGCAAATAAAGAGATTCAAGCCAAGGAAATCGGCAACACATTGCCTGAGGACGTGAGAGAACTGCATGAGAGACTGAAGGTCCTGAATATTGGCGAGGGAATCATGCCATCGCTTATCAAGGTAGGCACGCTCAATGGACCAGTATAAGAGCTCTGCTGGGCTAATCGATATGAGGATGAAATCACTATCGCCGCAGGAAACAGGGAACTCTTGCGACCTTTCATGTTTGACGATGGAATAGCAGAAGAGCTGAATACGAGGGAGCAACTGCTGTATGAGCTAAAAGAGCTTGGCCAGATTCTAGATGAGTCTCGAGAGTGTGCGGAAGGATTTTCTCCTGAGCCAGCTTGGAACGAGGCCGTGCACTACCCGATCCTGAGGTTGGCCCTGAAGAGTATCGCTGGTGTGAAGTGCAAAAATGTGTACGGCCGCCGGCTCAGTCTCATCCTTGTGCAACGGCTGATACTGTCTAGCACCACTGCCCGCGTCGTGCGGAGCCTGGTTCCGCGTCACGTCAGCGGAGATATTCTGAAAATGGTCGATTATACCATCAACCTTCAACCAACCGATGAGATGAGACAGATGATCCTGCGCCTGCTAGAAAGTCAACCTTATCATCTCCAGACCATCAACCAGACCATGTCCAACCATGTTCGGTATTTACCGATTGCGATCAGCATCGCGACTCAGACGCTTGATGCTCCGGAGCAGGAGGCAAAAGTGCAGTTGGGAATGTGGGTGGCGGCGCATTTTAACCGCTTGCGCCTGCTCTCTGACCAAACGGTCTTGCCGACACTTCCGCTCCTGTACGTCTCGGGCAAATGGTGGTATCTGCTCTTTGCCTGCGATTGCCCTCAGCGTATTGTATGGACCTTTTCAATGTCTTGGTCGCCCGCTTCTCACATTTGGCAGGAACTGCTTGGGGAGCTTCTCATTGGAGATACGAAATCTGTAGTGGGTTGTTACAAGTTGCTTGCTGCCCTTCGCTGCCTGGCGGAATGGGTGACGACGACCTTCAGAGAATGGCTGGAAGTGAATGTGCTTCAACCTAACGCTGTGTTAATAGTGCGAAAGGAAAGATAGCTATGAGGGACGTGTGAGCGGGAGGGCAGGAGTACCCAGCGGCCTAAAATGGAGAGAGAGGACATGAAGGAGAGGGACGTCGGGGATGGGAGAGTGGTTCTTAGCGACGTCAAAAGCGGCGGGCGGCCAAGACTGGAGCTATCCCCGAAAGGAATGCCGTCTAAACCAGAGGCGGATTTCCCAGTCCAGACCAGAGTTGGCCTTTTGACCACAATGACGACCTTGGCCAGAGGAGATAAAGCCGGCGATGCCATTCATTATGAATGGCCGAAGATTCGCTGCCGTTACTCATTCAGAAGCTGTGACGATGCTCCTTACGAATCTTGCCCTGCAGAGGGCACACGCTGTACCAGCTCCATGAAGAGACAGTGGTTGCCAGGATACCATATCACCAAAAACACGGCACGGCCCTGTTTCACTCCCACTGTCCATTAACCTTACCATGAAATCTCGAATCACACTGACTCCATCACTCTAGGATTTCGTCAAATTGAAGCTCAGGCATCTCTCTCCGACACCAGACCGCCTGAGACGGCAATGGGAATACAATATTGAACGTGTGATGTAATTGAGGGTCTGCCACCTGGACACGCACGCCGCACTTTCACCTTCATGTTGTCCATGCCCATGTGCAAGTCATCCAGATGTATGGATACCTCTCCGTCCAGCGATTGGCGCACACAGCCGAGGGAAGTGATCCGGTCAATCACCTTGGAACTTTCAAATTTGCCAGAGACCCTCTCATGATCCTTTCACAGGTGAAGTAACATTGTTTGTGCCGCGGGCAGTACGTTACATGGGGCGATTTTGACTCACAGCTCTTCGGAGATGCCGACAGATATCCGGCAGAATAACAGTCTTGGCCTCGCGGCCCCTCTCATGGATTCTTCCAAAGAGACGAAGAACGCGAATCCATCATGGTGCAGCTGGCTAGTATCGATGGATTCTCCGAGTCAGCAGCATCGGACTGCAATCATGAAACATGCAGTCATCGGCACCCTCGATGCCCGCCTATTCTTGGAAGACCGGTCCATAAATGCTGTCACCGCGGTAAACCCGCGAAGACCAAGCCTCATTGGAGAGAGAGATGTATGGGATAGCACTCGAGAGGTCTGACTAATGATTCGGTCACACCTTACCTCTCCTACAGCCAACACCCGCACGATTGCCGTAGTGCAATCAAACTGGCGAATCACAAAGTTTGGAGTCTCCAGCTGTGGCCTTTCTCTTCAGCCGGACAATGCAGCCTTACCAGGCCGCGCAGATACGAAGGTGCGCTGACCACAGGCCTTGGCCTTGCAAGGGTCAATCAAGGTCAAGGGTGAAGAACGGTCGCCTGTGGCGGGCCTGGCGCCAACGCTAACACACGGACTCTCTTTCGCTTATACATCCAATTGTCGCCACGATGTTATACTGCACTTTGGCATGACCCGCGTTTCAAGGGGTTCTGGAAGCATGCAAAGACGGCCAATCGCGCTAGCAGGCTGGGTAAGGCGAGCAGGCTTGCATTGCAGCAGTGCATTTCTGCCGAATGGTGGAATTGGTTCTGGACATTCTATGGTGCCACGCAATTTGCGGACTGACCGACATCCCAAAGGATGGTCCATCTCGGGCAGCCGCTCTATTTGTCGTCACGCACCACCCTGGCTACGTGTCGATTGTCCCAACGCCATCAGATCATGCTGCAGCCTCGAAAGCGATCCTGTCTTCATGGTCCTCCTCCGGATTCACCCGAAGACGCTCATCCTATTGTAACAATGAAATTTCTAAAAGTACAGCGTGCTTCAACAGATGACGGCAGCCTCGGACCGCGTCAATAGAATGTGGAAGTGGTGAAAGCCGGTGTCGAGGAAGGAAAATAAAATCCCAGGAGTAGTCCCAGATTAGTTCTCGAGCATGGACATGAATTATACTCCCCACGGGCAATTCGCGCCTGCGATTCATATCATGCCGGCCACGGGGAGGCCTCTTGCCATTTCGGATATACTTCTCGTTTCCTGCGGTGTTTCGTAGACGTCCTCACAGCCGTCGTTCGCGTCGGACACCTCGGAGTCGGGGTCTGTCATACTGAATCGGGACGTTTCGTGAGGGTCTTTGTGGAGTTGAAAAGCTGGCGTCCGATGAAGACGTTTCGGTTTTGTGGAGCGGCCAGGATCGTGCACAGACTCGGGGCTGGGGGTGGGATAAGCGGACCTGATGGTGGCGTAGACCGGTGTCCTGAGAATCTCGACCTCTTTTCGCAAGTCCATGATTTGCATTTCCATCTGTTGACGGGCCGACTGCTCTTGGTCGATCAGGGCCATCAGCGCGTCGAATTGGTCCGGTGCCAGTCGGACCGAGGACGGGGACGGGGTCCCGGATCGTCGTCCTCCAGGCCGTCGTTGAGCGGTCGGAGGTCTGATGGTGACGCTGGTCGCCTTGCTCCACCGTTGCGGACGAAAAGTCCATTCGTCCTCGTCTGTCGAAGGAACAGCCGGCTCTCCCTGATCGCGGGAAGAGGATGGGGTCAAGGTTGGTTTGACCTCGCGAGACGAGGATGGTGTCACGGTTGGTTTGGCCTCGCGAGACGAGGATGGTGTCACGGTGGGTTTGGCCTCGCGAGACGAGGATGGTGTCGAGGTCGGGTTTGTCTCACGGGAAAAGGACCGTGTCAGGGTCTGTTTGGTCTCGCGGGAAGAAGATGGTGTCAAGGCCGGGGTGGTCCTGCTGTCCGGGAACAGCTCGTGAATAGATGGACGTTTTGGAGGCCTCGAGGGGAGCCTTGGCTTGGGGATGTCGTGGCCTTGCAGCTTTGCCAATGCGTATTCGAAATCGAACAGCTTCACTTCGAGCGTCGTCACTCTTTGCTCGAGACTGACCGGTTCTCCCTCGGGGCTCTCCAGGCCAAAGTCAAAGGTCTGGGCAGGAGCAAGAGGTGCTATCCGATCCTGCTGTCCGGACCCGACTGGTCTCGGTGGGACCCGGCCATCCGCTCCAGATGGAGGAGCACCGTACACAGGAACAGGCTTCTCGAGGATGCTGTTCCGCCAATATGCAATTTCTTCCGCCCGATCTCGAGCGGGTTTGGGCTGAACGCCACTGGCCATACCTATCATCTCGTTCAGTGCGTCGGCGCTCCGAGACCGACGCTTGAGACGATCCTCAAAGACGTCCTCGTCTCTCCCGGTGAACCTCTCCCGAGGAGGTCGGCTCGGGGAATTAGTCAGGGTCGATATCCGTCCGGCGTCCTTGTCGCTGACGGCCACGCTGGGGATGGTGTTTCGGCGCCGGCGCCGAGGGGTGAGGACTCGGTTGGTGTGCGTCACATCCGAGGACGCGTGCGGTAGATGGGATCCGAGTGCCCTCGCTTGTGCCACATTGTCGACGGGCTCGGGGGACAGAGACGGCGGCAGTGGGGATGCCCTCTGCCGCTCCCCGATAAAACCCAAGTTTCGAGGCTCCTGCCGCACATTCAATATTAGTCGATGCTGTCGGTGGGTGATGACCGTGGAGAACATACGCTGCGATGATAGTCCTTCTGGTTGTCGCCGTACGACACCGATCGATGTCTTTTCCCCCCGAACACCCGCTTAATCGTGGCCCGGAAACCACCGCCTTGTTTTTTCTGAGTGAGAGACGTTCTCGATGGCACGGTGGACATGGAACTCGGCACCAGAGACGGTCCTTCCGACACGCGGGCGCCTTTGGCGATATCGACACGACCACCACTGCCACTCCGCACGCGAAAGCTGGCAGGAGGAGTCTGGCGAGGCCACGTGCCGTCCTGGACGGACGGGCCCGTCACGAGAAATGATGGCGGAGTGGTGTTGGAGCTGGCAAAGACAGATTCTCCCTGGCCGGACGGGATCGGGTCGGAAATTTTAAGCTCACCTCGTCGAAGAGCGGTACCCGTGTTTGAGCGTGACAACGAGGCGTTGGACGTCCCCGACCGCTGGTGCAGCGACGGCATGGCGAGGAATGGGAGATCTGGCCCGCCACCAGAGTCGACGAGTCCAAAGTCAAGGTGAAGTCGAAGAAGGTGGGAAGACAGTCTGCATGGCGAAAAGAGATGCGCACCGTCACCGTTGCCGCGCGCACAAAAATGGTTGGCCCTTCCACGACCGACTAGTAGACGCACAGGTAAGAATGTGGTCGATGTCAATCAATCACTCTCGCGCCGATGCGCTGCCGGGGAAACATCAGCCAGGATCTTCGAGTCCACGGTGAGGATGCCACGAATAGACGTCCGGGTGCTTCGACACCGTGGGAAAAGAAATCGAAATATGAGATCGGTCTCGCCGTGCTGAACGAGAAGCCCAGAGGAAGAGGGGTCGAGGAGAGCAAGGACCAACCTGAGCACTCTCCGCGCAGATACGAGAGTGAGGACCAACCACTAAACAGGGTCAACCCCGGAACGGCCGCACATGGATGACTATAGGAAGCGTCCAACGATGAGAAAGATGGGAGGGTTAAGGCTGAATTTCACAGAAAAGGTGTAGCAGCTGAACAGCAGATCCAAAGTATAAGGTACAGATCGGGCCAAGTACGTTATGTGTATCCCTGCGTGCCGTGGGGCCAATGCCAGAGCGGAGCAGCGGCCACCCGCCTGGAATCATTCACCGTGCCTATTATGGCCGAGATGAAGCTTGTGTGCTGGGACCTGGGAACGCGTGCGCGACCGAGTCGTACCAGACCTTGACACCAGCTGTGTGGCAGAGAGAGTGGGTGTGGGTGTGAGTAGGGCCCGCAGGGCCGGCAGGGCCAGCAAGGTTGACAGCATGAGTTGAACCAGGTATGCACCGAGGCTGGCCACTGGGGTGCCAGAGACGACAGCGAGCGCCAGCCACTGGAGACCGCTAGTGGCCACCCACGTTCGCTCGTCATCTAGAGGCCCGGATGCAGGCTGCGTGCCGTGGCCGGCGGGTCGCTGAGAACTCCCGAAGGGTGCCAGAGAGCAGCTCCACCAGAACTCGTGCAAAGCCCAAGTTCAAACGTAAGCGAAGCCGTGCAGAACCTGTCTCCATCCGGCCCTCATGGCCCCGCCGTTTTCACGTCAGTTCATTCCCCTCGCAAGCCATTCACAGCTGTGGACGTACCTCTGTCCTGTTCGGCGAGCTGGATCACCCGGATTTGACCGGGCAGCTCCTCGACCATGACTGGCCCCAGCGCTCTTCGTTCCACCACCAGGATCTTTCAAACCTGGGCCGTCCAGGAGGAGAGACATATGACCCTTCACGTCTTGAATGCAGGAGGCAAAGATGAGAGCAGACCTTGAGCGGAACTTCGCCGGCACTTCTCACTCCTGTCACTGGCCGGGCCTCCCGGGCGTCAGCCCCCTCATGCGTGTCATCAAGCATTCCCCACGCGGTTGGGTCATGAGTCGGTCTCCTAAACGAGGAAAAGACGGCGGAGGGAAACCGAGATCGATCGATCGATGACCATCTCCCGTCTCCACGTCGCAAATGATCAATCTCCAGATGGATTGTCTCGTCGAATCGGCGTCGGCCCGCAAGGCGATCGAAGTCCGCGGCGGCTGTTGCGGCGGTTGTTGAGCACCAAGCTGGACCATTCTGAGCATCCTTGATCGATGGGGGCACAGCCTCAGCCGCAAAGCGCGGAGTCAGCGATTTGCCACGACAGCTAGCACGGTAGCACCCCATAGTCAAGGATCGCCTTTCCTAGGTTAACCTTGTTCCCAAACTCTCTTCGGACCCATGTTCCTTTTGTCGACCTTCGACGCCTCTCGTCGGCATGATTGGCTCATGGCCTAAACTCTCTTCTGTTCGAGAGAAGAACGCCTTTCTTGGCGTCTCGTTCAGCTGTCGTGGGTTGTCCGTCTTGCTCTTTCAGCCGGGGACGTTCTCGACGAGCGAACTCATCCCACGGCGAGGGGATCGCACCACAAGGCCGGTGGATGCTCAAATAGGCCCGGGGGGAACAAGGGGGTAAGACGTGTCGGGTCCAGCCAGCCCAAGTCCACCATGCCCGGCACGTCATCTCTGCTCGTTCGCAGCTATCAGCACTAACCGCACCATGTCCATTCGCTGGAAAGATGTCAGATTGCAACTTTCCAGACTAATCGAGACGTTGACAGCCCTTCAGGATGGAAGAGGAAGGCCGTCAAGGTCACGACGAACGGGTGGTTGGTTCCGCGACGGCAAGACACGAAATGTTCAGCGCTGGTCATATCCCCTGTCTCAACCCAGGTCGAGGTCGTCGAGAGTGGGGTACCTCAGATCCGCGTGCTCTTCCAAATATTTCATCCATCGCTTGAGGAAGGGACTCCCTCTTGACACCGTCTCTGAGTCTCCCACCACACAGAGATGTCTCTTGGGTCGGGTCATGGCCACATTCAATCTCCTCTTCTCGCCCAGAAAGCCGACGTCCCGGTCGGGATTGCTTCTGACCAGACTCACAATTACGGCCTCTTTTTCTCGTCCTTGAAAGCCGTCCACACTCCCCAACTCAATGCCGGGGTATGTCTCTTTCAGCGTGGAACTCAGGACGGCCAATTGCGCGTTGTAGGGTGTGATGACGGCCATGTCTTCATCTCTGACTCCCGCTGCAATCAGATTCTTCACGTGCATCTTGACCACCGCCGCTTCCATCTCGTTACTCTTGCTGTCGCCGAGCAAGACCGACTTCTTGCCGGGGCGACCGGTCGACTCATCTTCTGCCGTCTTCTCGGGAAAGTCCCCGCCTTGGGTGTCGTAGAAAACGACCGGCTCCCTGGTATCGTCCGTGTCCCGGACCTCGTACGGCAGATCCTTGAGGAGTCTCGCTTTGACGGCCTCAGCCGCGCAGAGTTTCCCGTCGTACAGCTCATCGCTCGGGAATCGCATGATTTTCTCATGCATTCGATACTGGGTGTTGAGCAGTCGTTTGATGCCCTCGCCGTGCGTCGCCAGCAGCCGATCGAACATGGTCGTCTCCAACGTCCAGCTCGTGGCCGCTTTCACTTCTTCCGCCTTGATGGCGAGCTTGCCCAATTGCTCTTCCAAGTCACGCATTGCCATCTTCCTGTCTTCCTCCTTCTCCGTGTGGCCCGCGCTTTTCACCGTGGGAGGCAACTGCAAATGGTCACCGGCCAGCACCAATTTCCTCACATTGCTGCCCCCAAACACAATCGGGATCCAGCACTGCGCCTCCAAGGCCTGACTGGCCTCGTCAATCACGACGACATCAAACTCTTGATTCCTCACTTGATACCCCCCCGCCCCGTGGAGCGTGGACAGCACCACCTTGCTGCCCCGGACCAGGCCGTCGACACACTTGCCCTCGCGCTCTCTGAACTCCTTCCGCAGCTCCTTCAGGTCGGCATAGATCGCCCTTCTCTCCCTGCCGTTCCTTGTTTTCCGGATCGAGGCCTGTTTCTCGTCCATTTCCTTTCTCACGTCGCTCACGATCGCCGCGGCCTCGCTTGTCCGCGTCAGCATGTCAAGCGAGTGGTTTAGCACGCTGGGCAAGAGTCTCGCCGGATGGCCCAGCCGGACGATCGGCGTGCCAGGAGAGGTCAACGCCAGCCTCTCAACGATGTTGTCGACGCTGATGTTGCTGGGCCCACACACCAGCACGCGGAGACCGCGCTGGAGGAACTGGAGAATCAGCTCGATGAGCGTGTAGGTCTTGCCCGTTCCCGGCGGGCCGTGGATGAGTGCCAGATCTGATGCCGACAACGCGAACCGGATGGCCTCCTGCTGCGACGGATTCAAGGTGGGATCCAGGAATTGAATCTCTTTTGCGACGCCGGCATCGGGGTTGCCTGGAGGGCTGAGGCCGAAGAGCACGCTCTGTAGTGGTGTGTAGGATGTCTCTGGCGTTTTCAAGAGCCGGCTCATGGTGTGGTTCATCCTGGAAGGACACGAATAAGTCAGTCGGTCTTGACCATGGATGTTCAAAGCATACCTCTTGTACGTGACATCATTTGCCAGCTTGACTCTGAGGTAGACAAGGCCACCATCATGATTAGCCCTTGCCATCGACTCCGAAGTCATCCGCTTCGTAGAACCGGGGATATCACTCACACCCACAACCGCCCATCCGGCACTTCGACCTCTTCGGTCCCTCCGCCTTCCTTTCCCAAGGCGACCCAGACCGCTCTCTCACCGACCCTGATGACGACGCCCTCGACTCCCTTCCCCTTCAACTCGGCCACTTCCTTCTTCCTCGCGGTCCCCTTGGGCGTCTCGCCCACTCGCACAATATCGCCCGTCCGGATCCCATGTTCGGGCAACTCACCTCCCCGTTGGGCCTTCTCCTTGCTCACGACCGCGGGGTCGAGTCCGAGTTCCACGACAGAGCGTCCGCCGAGGCCCGTCCGCACCGCGTTCACCGTGAGGTTGAGGATGGCGAGACCGGCGCGTGCCAGCGTGGCGGGCGCCGCCGAGGACAGCAGCAGCGATGTCTCCGCGATCTCAGCCGACTGCTCGAGCGCGAGGAGCGCCAGCTGCGTCGTGATGAAAGTTGCCGGGGACAATGCTGGTGCTGGTGCGGGCCCCGCTCGCATCGACGACATGTCAGAGCAACTGAGAAATTAACGTCGGAAGGATGTCTGCCTTGATGGCGAGCAAATTATACTGAGAAATGTCGTGGCTGAAAGTCTTGATATAGACTTTCTCCTTCTCACAAGCATCAGTATTGTGAGAGACCATGCAGATTTATCTCCCGTCAGGAACAGTTGGTTCTCAACTCGAAATCGAAATCTAGAACACGTCCGGCAGTCCTTTTATCTCAATGCATAAACTCGAGAGTGCTTGGCTGAAGAAGGTTGGCATTACTTTGCTCATGTCACGTTAAATCATGGATTCGGTAAGTCGGCGGTAACACGATGTATACCGGTCAAAAGAGAATCACCTTGAGGTGGAAGCGAGGTCGTGGGTTGTATATCCAAGTTGCGACATGCAATGTAACAACCATGCTATGATACAAGTCTGAACAAAAAGCTCAAGGTGCACTGTTGTGGCATTACGGTATTACACCATGTGTTCCCCAAAGCATCTGGCTGCTGTCCTTTCTTCCGGCCGTGGAAAATATTCATAATTCCAAAACCAGTCACTGGAATACTTCTCTCGGTCTTTTTGAGTTGCTGCTTCATTCTCCAAGCTTGCCTCCACTGCCCGGCCTCCTCTCAGTTATCCAACCGGCTTTGCCTTCTCCTGCCCATCGTTTCTCACTCGTCCAGAATCTTACGAGGCTCTCAGCGCCGATGAGGTCTTGCTCGCGATACAGGTTCGCAATGTCCACATTTAAAGGGCTATCGAGTCCCGGATCGCTCAGCAGCTGCTGTATCGCACTCATCGTACTGCTCAGCGTGTAAGAAGGTGCCCAGTGTTCTCCGCTCAGCAGCGTCAGACAGATCTCGCCGGTGGAAAAGTGCACATTTGGATGGCAGATGGGTGTCACAAATTGTACTTTCGGAGGCACCAATGGGTAGTTGTTCGGCACGAGAATGGACAGCAGCCAGAGACCGCCGTGGTAGGGCGAGGCCGGGTCGCGAGGCCCCTTGAGGACTGCCTCCCACTGGAAGAGGTCATCGTCCGAGGCGGGGCCAAGGTGAAGGACGGCATCGTTGGGAGACGTTCTCAGTTCTCGGAACTCGTGTGTCAAGCGTTTGAGGGCAGCGTTTCCGGAAGACTTGCTGCGAGAAGATGACATGGTGTGAGTTTACAGATCTCGGCCGGATATTTGCACGACTATGAATGATTTCACTGGTCCTATTCCGCCGGGGACAGGTTTATTTCGTCTCTCTGAACGGGCTGGCTGTGGGAATGTGGTGTGGACATCACTGACGCTGGAGCTGTGACCCTGTTCCCAGCTCTTCAGCCTCGGCGCATCTCCTGGACGATCGGCGCTAAATCGCGGCCGCGAAACGCGTTACACAGGGCCATTCGAGACCTGTCCGCGCACCAATAAAACAGCAACTCCTAGGGGTGAGAGGAGCCGTTTGTGGTGCTTTCAGCATGCGTACATCAAAAATTTCGCAGGATACGACCCGAATATTCAACGCGCTCTCGCCGAATGCGAGCACGAGGAGAAGAACCAGAAGCGCCAAAACGGTTGCGAGTTTCGCCCTGGGGTATGACGGCTCGGTGCAAGTCAAAAGGGAGGAAGAGCAATCGTCGGAAGATGAATCTGTGCCAGATACACCGGCCAGACAAGACATCGAAGACCTGTTGAGCAAGCCAAACCGTTCGAGCAGGAAGAGGAAATACGGCGTCGAGTCTCCCATCACCACGACAGTGGCCACCGCTGTGGTTCAGCATCAGTCCAAAGAGACGTCACCTCGAAAGGGCCAGGACCAGAGCACCGCAGAGGCTGGACAGGACGACTCCAACTCGCCCCGAGCAAAGGCAAAACCCAAGAAACCGGCGAGACGGACGACCTCGCCGTCCGGGACGGTCCACATACATCCTCCCTCGAACTGGGCTGAGATATACGACACCATCAAGATCATGCGGCAGCGCAACCCTCCCGCCCCCGTCGACACGATGGGCTGCGAAGAGTTGTTCTGGCCCACGGCGCCGCCTGCACAGAAGCGATACCACACGTTAACCTCGCTCATGCTGTCGTCTCAAACCAAGGACGCCGTCACCGCGGCAGCAATGGACAGACTGCACACCGAGCTGGTGCCCGCGCAACGGGGGCCTGACGGCCAGGTGCAGCAATCCGGACTGACGGTCGAGAACATCATTGCATGCGACCCCAAACACTTGGACAACCTGATCGGTAAGGTGGGATTCCACAATAACAAGACCAAGTACATCAAGCAGGTCGCCACCATCCTCAAGCAAGAATATCATTCAGACATCCCCAATACGATTGAGGGGTTAGTTGGTCTGCCTGGAGTAGGTCCGAAAATGGCCTATCTGTGCATGTCCGCCGCCTGGGGCATCGACGAGGGGATCGGTGTGGATGTGCACGTCCACCGCATCACGAATCTCTGGGGCTGGCACAAGACCAAGACGCCGGAGGAGACGAGAATGTGGCTGGAGCGCTGGCTGCCCAAGGACAGGTGGCACGAGATCAACAGATTGTTGGTGGGACTGGGCCAAACCGTTTGCTTGCCGGTGGGACGGAGGTGTGGCGAATGCGATCTAGCCGGCACTGGATTGTGCAAGAGCGAGATTAGAGGGTGGAAACCAACGGAACGGAGAGTCAAGGGAAAAGTAGAGATCAAGGGGGACCCGAGCACGGTGGAAGTCAAGGGAGAAGAGGGTGTGAGGATAAAAGCTGAGGAACAATCGGTCAGCTAACTCGTCTCACAGACACATATCTGGCTTCTATCCGGCATCGGCATCAAGATCCGAAGCAAATTTTACTTGTACCTCATCATTTTGCTGCCTATACCAGTTCTAGGGTCGGACTGTTGGGAACACACGCCTGGCCTGACACTCCTACTACACCACCGTAGGCAGTATTTTGGAATAATCAACCATATCATATTGCTCGGCCATCACGGACACATAGACACACTTGGTGTCAATCCACCATCGCTATAAAGACTGGTAAGAGATCAAAGGCGTGCAACTCTAATCTCAGCCAATGCGTCCTAATTTGTCTTTCTAACTGAACTTCTCAGACCTTGGAGATTTTGAGCATTCTGGAACAAGAATCCAGAACCAAGGACACGTCCAAACTATACACCACAGTATTCTCCGAGCTGACGATCTTAACTGGAGATTGGTTCCTCCCCCTACACCTAAATGTGTCGTGAGGACTTGGCGGGCCAATTGTCATGACTCGGTAGCGTCATTCTGGGGTTCCATAAAGCTTCGCTTCCGCCTGGATGCAGGGACTCGCAGCTGCTTACGTCGTATACAATTTCTCTCTCGACGCGCAACAACGTGAGGACCTGACGCTCGTACTGAGGAATTCATTTCGAGCGTCATCTTGGGGTCTCAATTGTAAAGGTCGAAGCCCGGCCAGGCCGACTTCTCGAAATGTCCTCTACGAAACGCATTGAGAAATGGGAAATCGACCGGTACTGGGAGATCTTCTCATCTCTTGTCCAGCAACCGGCAAGTCCGACGTCCCGCCTTACCAACCAGGCGGCGGCCAATGTCCTCCGCAATTCACACCTTCGAGACGATCAGCTGGAACGGGTGTGGGACCTGGCCGATGTGGACGGAGATGGCGAACTTGATTTCGAAGAGTTTTGTGTCGCGATGCGCCTCATCTTTGATCTGGTGAACGGCGAATATCAGGACGTTCCTTCCTCGTTGCCTGACTGGCTCATCCCCGAGAGCAAGGCACATTTGGTGGCTGCGAATCGCGCCTTGGCCGGACACCAAGAGAGTCAGTTCGAGAGGATAGAAGACGATGAAGACGATTCCGGCTTGCTCAAAGACGGATTCGATTGGTACATGAGCCCGGGCGACAAGCAAAAGTATGAGGAGATATATTCTGCCAACAAAGATCGAAGAGGCGAGATCAGCTTCACCAGTCTACAGGGGCTCTATGCGAGTCTAGACGTCCCAGATACCGATGTGAGGAGTGCGTGGAATCTCGTCAACACGGCCGGAAGGAGCACCATCTCCAAAGATGCCTGTCTGGCTTTCTTGCACATCCTGAATTACCGACACGAAGGATACCGGATACCCCGGACGGTGCCTCCGAGTTTGCGGGCCAGCTTCGAGTCGAACAAGATCGATTATCAAATTGACCACGTGCGGAGTCGACCCAACAAGTATGATGAGGATACGTCCACTGGACGCAAGGCTAAATTCGGAGACGCGTATCTCAGCCGGATCGGGGGAAGGGCCGGCTCTAGCTACCAGCCGAAAGGCACCGATTTCTCCGACGTGGTCGAGGACGAAGACCTGGAAAAGGTCCGACTTCTGCGGGAACTTCACGACGTCGAGGCGCAGTACGACGCGGCCGTCGCGGCGGCAGACCGGAGGCGCAAGAACAAACTGGAGAACGGCAGCGGCGGGCGACAACCAGGAAAGACGAACTGGACGCTTGTCAAGCGCGAAGCACAGCAGATGCTCGAGTACAAGCAAAGACAATATGTCGACTTGAACTCGGACAATGCGAATCGGCAGGGAAACGACCTCAAAAGGTTGCGCGATGACCTCGCTCTTGTTGCTGAACAAATCGAAGGTCTTGAAGCTCATCTCCGGAAACGGGAAGCCGAGCTCGACGACATCCGGCGGGAGACCGAGACCGAGAAATCTAGTAGATAGTCGTCGTCGTCGTCATTGCCTCCCCCCCGCATCCCCGAACGGTGCAAATATAAGGTCATCCCCAAGCCAGAGATCACCATGATGAAAGAGTATCATTGACCTCGCAAGGAGGCCGCCGTCTATACATGTACACTTGGCTCGATGGACAATGCAAGAACAAAGGTCACCCTCACGGCTATCTTTCCGTCCTTATTTTTCGCAGACCATCAGTAGGGTATGGGACGTCTCCTCGTTTGAAATTTGCTAGTACCTTGTCAGCGAGCGGCAGAGGTGAATCGAGTATGGGCTCACCATCAGCTTCTTCCCATGCTCTTCCCGCTCCAAAGCCCGTTCCGAACCAGACCGGCCATGCTCTTCGCTTAAATAACAGCACTGAAAATATCACGCCGAAGGAGAATCCAAGCGTCGATCGGATCACGAAAGACGATATCGCCCGATCCCACTGCGAAGCAGACAGACAACGTTAGCGCTTTTCAACCCGTAACCTCTCATCCTCACGTGTCCAATCCTCTGTGCTCCCCTTCCCCGGCTGGCTCATGAACGCGGGGATCGCGCTCCATACAGGTGCGGGTGATCTTTTGCCTGTCTCTGTTCGATTGGAGGGAGGATGCCAATCCGTACCTTTTCGTTCAAAAGGGCTTCACTGACTGGCCTGCTCGTTTTCGGTGCAGGGGCAGAAGGGCCAGAAGTGCTGTCGTCGGCCATCTTGAGCTTGAGCGCAGGTTAGCAAGCACCAAAAGGTAGTATGGTGTAAGCCTTACTGGAGAGCCAATTGGCGGTACCGTATGACCTTGGGAGATTTTATCTTGCTGCAACTTGGTCGTCAACCGGAAGCTTTGGAGCTCTGGCCTTCCCGAACGGAGCGGAAAATCAGCCTCCCGACTGGCTCTCCACACTTGCCAATCGAAGCGCGTCTTGGCCAAATTTTTGAGACTGGTTGGCGCTATGGTTTCTATCTCAGACGGTCCAGTCCAGGCCCCTCGAGGCAGCTCCTACCCGCTGGACATGGCAAAGGGAACCTTTGAAGAAAAGCTCACCGAGCTAGAACGGGCGACGGCCAAATTATCGCCGGCGGCCATCATAGAACAAGCAGCGAAGATTGTGGATATAGATGTCGAAGAATGCCTCACCCTGTGTGTTGCCGACGTCTATCGACTGAGGGCGCCTGTATCGGCATCCAGTTTCAGAGAACAGTGGCTGTTACGCTGGCTGCTCAAAAAGTTGGGGATTCCAACATCAAAGCCTCCAGAACAGCCAACGGCAGATCCGGAACAGAGGTGCTGACCGCTCACTCTTTCAAGATATCGGCCTGCGACTAACAATGACACAGCTTCGCTTTCGTCCAGAGCTGCTGGGCATTACTTCTCTGTTTACTGGGCTCAATCCCGGAAAGAGTCTCTCTTGAAATTTTACTCGAGCGGCGATTCTATCAAGGTCTTGATCAGCACATCAGGTTACTTCTTCGCCACATATCGAGTGTTGATGATGCCACAGCGCCGAAGCAGGACCATAACGAGCACAGCGACGACTCAAGGCCGGGAAAGAAAAGGCGGCTTTCTCCGTCTGTCGCAAGCACAGGGGCACAGCAGACGGCGCGGAATTCCCTGAAGCTGCTCAGCCTCGTCTTACAGGTTGCGGCCTGTAGTGCCTCATTGTTGCGCCGCCCGCAACAGAGAAGATCCGGAGATGGCGAACGTTCGACAGGAATGTGGGCGTTTTCTCTTGATGTGAGAGCCTCTTTGTTAGGCGCATGTCTTGAAGCCGCGGCGGTGAGCATAGAGCGGGCACCGGACCGTCGCCACGAAGAAATATCAATTCAGCTCGTTGGCAGTACCCTGGCCATTTGGGATGACCGCTCTACCCTCGTTGGCACACAAGATGGCGACAGCAATCAGGCATTCAGATCGCGCTGTTTGCTTCCATCCCTGGCTCTTCTGAAGTTATCTCAGTCGAGGCGACTGGATGGCACTCATTTTGCAGCGACGAGAAAACAGCTCGAGCGACTTATCACTGTTCAAGTTGTCCTACCCGCCCGAGCGCTCTTCACAGACAAACATGGCAAAAAGTGGAAAGAACGAAACGGGGTGTGGACATGGCCTGAGATTGCACCGGTCGTCTCCGACCTTGAAGCCCGTCTGGTTCCACACGATGAAAAAGAAAGGGGTGGCATCGAAAACGTCGACGCAGACCTGACAGAGTCGCTCCCCTTGCTTTTCGACCTCGCAATCCGGGTGATCCCCAGATCGGACCTGCGCAGAAAACAATGGGAACAGCCTTGGATAGATGCTTTGTTCCTCGCTCTCGCACATCGGTCATGTCCAAAATTACTGCAGCGTGGTCCCGACGGCCAGGAAGAGGAACTGGTCACGATAATGAACACTGCCACCGAACCTGAATCTCTCACGCCTATCGAAAGCATGCTTGACATCGCGCTACGGCGACAAATGGATCTCTCCTTGCCCGTCCTGGGATATCTCTCAGCCGCCGCAATGGTTCGGGAGGACCAGCCTCTGTCCTGGGGCTTTTTGGCCAAGGTGATCCAAATCAACGCACACGTGGTCTGGCCCAAGTCTGGTCTCTCAACATCCCGCGGTTGCCTGGACCAGTTATGCACTAGAATTGCCGACGCCACCGTGACGCAGGAGGCATATGAGTGCATTCGAGATGGTGTCATCCTGCCAGTCATGTATGCCTTTGCACGATCCCGGGACCTGATTGGTTTCATGACTGTGTGGCGAGACAATCTCGAAGAAGCCATGCGCATGCGGGCCGGACTCCACAGCAATCGAGAAAGCCTTCCTGCTGTTCTGGTTTGGGACGACGAAGACGTTTTCGATCAGTTTAGACAGCTGGCGCCACTCTACGCACCACCGACTCTAGGGAAGATCCTGTTCGACGATCTCCTTCCGCCGTTGTCAAGCATGCCTCAAAGAGTTGGGTCGACGCTAGATATATTTTCGAAGATGGCGATATACTCTGCTTTTCTGACCAGCTCAGACTGGAGTACTTCGACCTCTCACATCGGACATGGAGAGAGATCAGACCTTCTTCGGGCGGTCATAGAGGCCTTGTCGCGCCGTTCCGACTATCAATCTCAACGATGGAGATTGTGGAGACTACTGCGCTGTGTCATCCGAATCTCGTCGGATGAGGAATCATTTCACAAGGTGCTCCAATTGATACAATCTCCAGACAGTTTTGCCTCCTTGCAACGCGTGGGCAGTCTTGCGGCAATCCAGTCGGACACGAAGCGAGCTTCGGGCTTTCTGGAATGCCTCGAGTGTTTCTCCCTGCTGGTAGAACTTGCTTCACGCCGCTACCCTGACATTTCGACGCTGATGGAGTCTGAGATGAAGTGCTTGCAGGAGATGTTCCTTCCCGCACCGTCACAGACATTTCCCACCGGAGGGGGAGAAAGCAGAGTGCTCTGGAATGGTCGATGCATTGACCTCAACGACCAGTGGAAACTAGCCTCCGCTTGCGTTGGCCGCCTGATGCAAAGCCCAATCGTGATCACGAAGGATCGCCAGGATTTTGCAGCCTTGGTCTCCAGTCTCATTTCATCACTGGGCAAATCGATCCGGGCGCATAACCAGGCCACCAATGTCAGGGACATGGAACAGCTCGTACAAGTGGCGATCACTTTGGAAGAGGTCCGGAACGACCCAGCATTACGGGATACATTCAACCAACACCTCCTCGACGACGGACAAAGGGAGTCTGAAACTGGCATACGTGTTCTCGCACGAACGCTGTCGATCAAGGCACCAAAGAAATTCCGATCAAAGGCCATGGCAAGTGCAGTGACGAAGCATCTCATCAATAACGCCCATTCGGCGTCGATCGAGGACATTGCAAATACTCTATCACTTCTCGAGCGGCTCATTCTCATCACAAACCGCTCGATCCTCGAGATGAATGACTGGCACGCCTGGATTGCGGTCTTGGACGTGCTATCGAAGCGAAATGACCTGTTCGGCACAACATCTTATCCCATTGCGATTCGTTGTGCAACCTCCATCCTCGAGACATTCTGGCAGCGGGCTCTTGCCTCGGAGAAAGGCAGCGACTCACATCGAACGCTGACGGACATGGTTTCTTGGTGCACCGAAACAGTAGATTCCCGCCCGGATTTCGCTTATGGCCGCCTGTCTTCGTTCCTGGCGTTGGAGGTCTTCATGAGCCACATATTGGATTCGAAGGGTGAAGCTATCTCGAACCAAGAGCAAGAGAGGCTGCGACAGAAGTATGTCCATATCCTCACCGAAAGATTGCAGGAAATGCTCCGAGAGGATCTGTCCATCGAGAATCTGTACGGATCGAGAGCGATCCTCCAGGCGCTGTCGAAAGTTAACCACCTCAGCGAAGCTGGCGTTGACCTGGGCAGACTGATCACAAACGTTGATGCCGCAGTCAGAGACTGGGAGACGAGTGCCGCAAATTCTCCAGGACAAGAGGAACAAAGGCTAGGAAGCTCGATAAGGCGCCACCTATGGCGCCTCTCATCTCAAAATACTCCCCACCCTCCATCTACACAGGTTGAGGCTGCACTGGAGCACATGGTGCGCCTCGTGAGATCACACAGTCCCCCCTTGACCAGCGACGTCCTCGACCTGTTCTCCAGCGAGGCAGGCACCTTTGTGGCAGGTCTAGAACCGGCAACTCGGGCTCATGTTCTATCGTTGTTGAGAAAGGAGGACTGGTCCCGCGACCTTCGTCTCCTATGCCCGATCACTGTCGCGTCGATCGTGTTGGCAACCGATACGGAGCAAATTATTCAGCATCCAGAGATTGCCAGTGAGTTTGCGGCTGTGGCATGTCTCACTGCAACACCAAAAAATTGCACCGTCTCGCATCTATTATTGTCTTTGGAGAGCTCAAAGCTGGTGCTGGACCTGCACCCCTCTATTGTCAATCAATCGACTGTCGATACGTTGCTCGCCACGATTTGCACGCTAGCGTCAGCCTCGAGTGATGGAGTCTTACTACTATTCGACGGGAACAACGCTGAATCGACCCAAGCCGCGACCTGTCTTTACGATCGCTTCTGTGCCCTTCTCGCCAGCATTTTGGGACGGTTTCGAAGACGAGTTTCGGATCGATACCACTTACTTCTGCCTGCCATGCAGGCGTTGCTGAGGTGTCTCTTCTACCCAGGAAAGGCAGACGTGCAATATCGCCTCGGCTCGACCCGTTCGGAAGGCGCCAGATCGTTCCTCGGATCACTGCCGCAGTGGATGCGCGATTCGGATGGGCCGTTGCCTCCTTCCTCCGTGGAGAGCTTCTCCCGGCTGCTGTCCTCGATCTGCAATCCCACCGTATCAGCTGCCCGGTCATCCCGAAAGAGGGCACACAGTGAGCTGAACGATGAGACGAAGAAGGTACGAAAACTGGCCGGGCAGCATATGCAATATCTGGTCATGGAATACGCCAAATGTATGCTTGACGGACGGGTGTCACCCGAGGTCAAGGAGAAATTAATGCCTGGCATGTATTCCGTTCTGGACGCAATGACCAGAGATCTCATGGGAGCCATGAATGCAGCAATGGACCCGAGCAGTCGAGCCATCTTTAAAAACTTGTACGACGACTGGACAAGGTTTGGGAAATGGGATAAGAGCTAGGTGCACACTTACCTACCTACTTAGAGCTTCTCTTATCAACACGTGACAAATCTTATCGCGATATTTCAGTGGCTTTTTTGGGACCCCAAACTCTGCCTTCAGCAGGCAGAGATAAAAAGGCAATCTCATATCCTAGGGCTCTCCCACCCTTTCTCGCCTTCTTCACCATTCCTTTCTTCGGATCTCCCTCGACGATGCCGAAGAAAGTCTTCCACCCCGCCGTCGCCTCGACTGCTCCCTCCGCAATCCCAAGCACATTCAGCGACTCGTTACCGCTTCCCTCTCTCATCGTGTTCGACCTGGACTACACTCTATGGCCATTCTGGGTCGATACGCACGTCTCGGCTCCCCTTAAACCGGCCTCACCAACCAACAACACGCGCATGCTCGACCGCTGGGGCGAATCCTTTACTTTTTACTCAGACGTCCCCTCCATCCTCCACGCGGCGCTCGAGCGCGGCATAACGATGGGCCTCGCGTCGAGGACTCACGCTCCCGACATCGCGCGGGACATGCTCCGCGGCCTGACAGTCACCCCGCCCACGCAACTGGCAGCCCCAAAGCCTGACGAGGTCGTCAAAGTGCCCTCCAGCCCTCGAGACAAGGCCTTGCGGGCACTGGACTACTTCGCCCACGTCCAAATCTTCCCGGGAAACAAGACGACGCACTTTACAAGGATCCAGGAGGCCACGCGGCACGCCGGCAGCGAGGTGGCGTTCGCTGACATGCTCTTCTTCGATGACGAGGGCCGCAACCGCAACGTCGAGACCGAACTGGGCGTCACGTTCTGGCTCGTGCGCCACGGTGTGTCCAAGGACGAGATTGACCACGGCGTCTGGGAGTGGAGGAAGCGGAGGGGCATCCAGAAGCCCACGGCCAAAAGCAAGCTTGCAGATATCGCCGAGCCGGAGACATGAAGGATAAACACTGTTCTGCTTCTCCGACCGAAGACGTATGTTGAAGATTTTCCCTGGACCCCTCGGCCACAGCTCATGCATCTACAAGATCTTTTTTGATTTTAGCCAGGCGTTGGAAGAGGATGATCTCTGAAACATCAATTCTTTGGTGAGTTTTTCCTACGCCACCAGACCAGTCGGACAGAGTCAGTGGCATGTATAGCGGCAAACACATGAAAGGGAATCTCGGAACTTCTTGTAGAGTAAGGTCGAGTTTCCCGTCGCGCCAAAGCTGACGATAGACGAGAGCGCATTTTGAATGTGGGGAGAAGAAAATAAAGACCGACCGGTCATGACTAGTCCCGATATAAAGCTCCAGATTCATGGACAGTACAGCCTCTGCCAGAGCATGCAATACAAGCACCACGGAGGGAATGAATTGCACGACCTCACGCCTCGCCTTCCACCTCTGCATCGACGGATAAAAGCTCCCTTGGTGCCGGGCTAACCTCTACCTCACTTTACTCCAAGTACCTCAGCTCCCCGTTATCATTTGTGATCCTTTCGTCCAACCGAATCCACGCCCTGCTCCAGCGGCCTCCACCAGTTCCCAATTCCGCCTCCAGCACTCGACCGCCTTCGACCAGCCTTACATTGCGCGCTGACGCGCCAAAATTGCCGCCTTTCGCCCAGCGAAACATGCCGTGGTCGTTGGTCAGCACCGAGTTGAGGCTGATGGACGACAGCTTCGAGTCGCCATGGACCGTCCGGCAGGCCGCGATGAGGTCGTAGTCGTGGTCGAGCGTGATGGACGTCGACGAGGCTGAGAAGTTGCCTGCTAGGACCAGTGGCTGTGGCGGTGGTCGCAGTGGTTGCTGCTGCTGGTGATGGTGGTATAATGCTGCTCCTCCGGCTCCCACGGCCGCGGCCCCTGCGCCATACTTTTTCAGTTTTTTCTTCTCGTCATCAGATGAGTCGGACGATGAACTACTACTGCTGCTGCTGTCCCGACGGGAGAATCCAAACTTGTGCGATTTCTTTTCTTTCTTTTTCTTGTCTTTAAAGTGATCCTCGAGCTTGGATCCTGCCACGGCTCCTCCCACGGCACCTAAAAACCCGTGGTGGACTTGATGGCCTCCATACGCACCGAGAGCGCCGCCAGCGAGAGCGCCTAGGACACCCTTTTCACCTTCCGCCGGGCGTGGGTCATTCAAAGCTGATTCAGACGGCGGCCCCTGGTAGTAGCTTTGACTTTCTGGCACGTGATTGTATGGCGGCGGTCCTGGACTTGGAGGTGGGCGAGGGCTGTATGGTTGATTGTAAGGCTCATATTGACCTGCGGGTTGAGGGGGATAAGACGATGGGCTGCTATTGTCACCGTAGCCATACGGTTGATGTTGATAGGGCCGCTGGTAGTTGCCTGGCGGAGGAGAGCCATATTGGTGCTGATAACTGCCATAGGGCTGGCTATAATCTGGTTGAGCGGCGCCTGATCCTTGGTCCGGGCTTTGGTAATTTTGCGGCCAGCGGCCTTCTTGTTGATTCTCAGCATAGCCGTAAGGAGGCTGCTGATTGTTCCAGTAGTCCTGTGACGACATGTCGGAAACTTAACTAGAGTTGAAGGGATGCAGTTCTACAGAAGTGCCAATCGACACCTTCCTGACGCCACCAACAAACGCGAGACAGGAGAGACCTTGGGGTCCCTTTCAGCGGTTATATGCTGCTCCTAAGCGTATAGCTGGGAACGCCGAGGTCAGGCTACAATCAATCCGACCGCAAACCCGACCGCGGACTGCAGCGGGACAATTGTGGCTGTGACAACAGTACACAGCCACAGCAGGAGGCCTGACAGAACATGTCGGAAATTCGCCTGCAACCATCCATGTACTCGCTTAGACGGCCATTGATCCAGGTGCTGCCACCAAGCAAGGTTCTGCCAGAATCAAATGGGAACACCCTTGTCAAAGATGGGATCGAATGGACGGACACCTCTCGATTCATGCGAGCAGCAATCCCAATAAGATTTGAGCAGGCGCCAATTTCCGACTGGGGTATGAGGTGGCCGTGATCTAGTTAGGATAATGTGTGGCAGCTGCAATGCCGTGTTCAGCGCTGCTGTACTGGGTATCAAAGATGTCTGTAATGTACAATCCCTCTGTCGCCCGTCCACGAACGCGGTGGCTGACTGAGTCTGTTGCAACGTCAGCTCATTACTCGTGCATTAACGACCCTTCATCCCTCCTCCTTCTCCTGGCACTTCAAGTGCCGCCGACGATGCTGCTGCGAGATGTCCTCCTTGCCGTCGGCATGGCAATCTCCACCAATGCATCACCATCATCGTCGTCATCATCGTCCTGATCTGCCTGTCCGTCAAACTCGCAACTCGGTTCCTCTGGCGCAGGTGCTCCGAATCCGAAGCTCTTCTCCTCCAACGAACTTAAACCCTCTTCGTCACTGCTGTTGCCTTCCTCGGTCGGGGCCACCATCTCTCCCATTTCTTCGTCGTCGTCGATGTCAAGGGGCCGTCTCTCCAGACTCGTTCTCGCCTCCACGGGCGGATGATCCGGGTCGATGTCTGAGCCCGAGCTGTCCGTGGATGAATCATCCAATACTCCATCGAAATCATCTGGAGGTTGTGGGTCGCGGCCCGAGTTGGAAGAGAACAGGCTTGTGAGGCCACGACTGACGGAAAAGCTGTGGTGATCGCCCGTGCTGCTGGCAAATCCAGTCACGTTGCTCCGTTTACCAAAGGTCGTGATGTCTTGTTCTTCTTCATCTAAAGAAAACGGGTCGCCGGCCTCTTGATCCTCGTTGTCGCCCAGAGCGGCGAAAGGATCGTCAGCCTCTGAGCCGAACTCGGAAGCGGCAACCTCCTGTTCAGCCTCTTGGTTACGTCGTGCAAGACGATCGGCCAGACGTCGGCGAGCTCTTGACGGCTCAGTATTCAGAGGCGCTGGTGGCGGTGGTATCAAAGGCACGGGCTGATCCGACTATAATATCGTGAGCTTTTGATCAGCGACACAAAAATAAAAAAGAGAGACGTGACTCAACTTACATTCTCCGAGGGATCACCAGAGTTCATTGTCGAGAGCTGCGTGATCGTTCTCTGCTGGTGATGGTGGTGTTGGGGGTCATCGTCTTCGACATCGTCCATGTCTTCATCCTCGTCATCTGAGGAGCTTCCGAAACCACTGAGGAGAGAGCCGCCAGAGCTATAAGCAGCACTGGTGGCACTTCCGTTGTTGGACAAGTCGATGCTGTCAAGTCCACCGGCGGTCAAGCCGACACCAGCGAGAGCAGCAGAGGGGCCAAAGCCTGGGCCTCCGTTGACAGCATTGAGGACGGCTTGTCGGGAGCCCAGGCCAGTATCGGGCCGGAATCCTCCCAGGATGGCATTGTCTCTTTCTCTCGTCTCGGCCAGGGTCTTGGTGACGTATTCCTCCCATGGCTTGCCATAGATGTAGTCTTGAACCAGGGGAGAAAGAATTTCCCTCGGGTGCCGTTCGCCGAATTTGACGACTTCTTCGGCCACCAGGGTGAGGTGTCCCATGTATCCGAGACGCATGTTCTTGGTCTGTTGTGCTTCATCGCTCGCTCTCTGCCCTTCAATGATCTGTTCCGTGATGCGACCGGTCTCAAACAGATCAAAGGCCAGGAAGCGGTTGTGTCCTCTCTCCATGGGACCGTTGAAGACTTGTTGCACCACGTCATAGACCACGTTGTGGAGGAAGTTATTCCACGGGAAGCGGAAAAAGAAGCTCTGGCACATGTTTTAGCACACGAGAGGGACGATGAAAGAGTAGATGGCACTCACGAGGATCGTCGGCACGACTCGGTTCTCGATGAACATGATTTTGAGATAGTCTCCCACCACCGGGTGTTCTTCCGAGGCAGGGATTTGCTGCGGGCCAAGCTGCATCGTCTGGTCACTGGCCGTTTGAAACGAGTCGCCTTCTAACTGACTCATGCTGCCGCTTTCCTCAGCACGATCCTTGGGCGAGTGAGGACTCGACGCGGGTTCAGGGCTCGTTGCCGTCGGGGTTTTGTTTGGGTCGAGAGATTTCGACGCGAAGAGTGGCACTGGCCTATCTTCCGAGGGCGGGGGGAACTCGTCCGCTTTCGCTTCAGCAGTGGGATGGAGGAAAGTGCCTAGTTCCGGTGGAGGGGCAGTCATGTCCATATCGTCCAGACTGAGTCGTCGGACCGTATGATCCAAGCTTGCTCCGGGAGAGATGGCGGCTTCCGGTCCTGGTGGGTCGGGAGTGGGCGGCTGGCGTGGCGAAAGGGGTTCGTCAACCAAACCGTGTACGCCATCCATCAGGCTGCTTCCCGACAAGTCTCTTCCTTCGGAGACGTCGGGCGCGGCCACTTTCTCGAAACCGTCTTCTTCACTGCTATTTGCGATGCGGAGCTCTTCTGCTGACGTTGACGCGGACGGCGTGAAGGCGGTGTCGAAGCGGGACGAGGTGATTGATATATCCACCGTCGAGTCATCCGAGGGTTTGGTCAACAGAAAGGCCCCTTGAGCTCGGAGACGTTCCCGTTCGGCATCCCTCTGCCGGATGAATTCTTCGCTCCCCCGTTCGTTGAGCAGGCCCATGTTACTGCAATGTAACAGTTCCGCCATCAGCTCACACGTCTTGAACCGGTCGAATCCCAACGGCTCAATTTTCGTTCCCCACGCCGATTTGAGTTCGCCGCGGTCGACCACTTTGGTGGTGTCGCCGTCGGTGATGGTATGCTTGGAGCTCAGGATCAGGGCCATGAAATCTGGAACATGCTGGGCAAACAGGCGTAACAGAGTGCCCAAATATATGGGGTCATGGTTCGTGGGCGGGGCGTCCGGGTTGTGACCATTATCCGGATCATAATCCGAGTTGTTTTTTCGAATCACTTCGATCACAATGCCCACTCCGACGGTCAAAGGATTGCCTCCCTTGAGCATGTACGAAATCAGCATCTGGATACACGGCTCGGAAACCAGTTGTCGAGTCAGACTGTTCGGACCGATGCAGGACTGCTCGTTCTGAGCGGCGTTGGCGCTGATGGTGATGATGGCCTTGAGGAAGTCGCCGGCCGAAGTCTGCGTCGATGCATTGCATTCGGGTGACAAATTGGACAACAGAATGGGGATGAGGTCCTGAGAATGCAACCAGTCCACGATGCCCACACCGCCCTCGGACTTTTCCAGACTGATGATTTTGAGGAGGAGATCCATGACCATCGGACAATCCACGTGCTGCAACATCGCGGGCACAATGCCCGCTAAGGACTTGAAGAAATCAAGCATGTCCTCCGTCTTCTTCTCCAGCAAGCTCTCGTTGACTTTGGTGAAATAGCCGGCCTGCGACGGGTCGAGCGGAGGTGGTTGTCGAACGAAATCCCAAAACTCGGTCAAATAGGCCGTGTTGGACATGAGAGACTCTGTGATGGACCACGTTTCACACGACAAGACCTCGCAGGCGACATAGGCATATTTCAATCGTTTCTTCTCTGCCTTCTCTTGCTCTTCATCGAGGCCGGTCTCATCATCACGCTCATCCTCGATTTCCTTGCCAGGGTGCTTGTCTTTCTTCTTGTCATCATCACGGCTACCGTCATCTTCATCTTCATCCACTCCGTCATCGGTCGGAGGACCGGGTGCGATGACAAATTGGAGGAGGCTGTGCAGGTTGTTCTCTTCGCGCAGATATTCTATTAGTTTGGTGTGGTGGGCTTTGAGCTCTTGAATGAGGTCGGGCTCCTCTAAGAGATCCTCGAGCTTGACATTGGGCTTGTCGAGCAGACTGTCGATTGCCGATACGCTGGAGTATCCTCCAAAACGCCAAAACATGTTGCTCGGTGTTGGCCTCACGCGACCGGGTGAGGAAAGTCGCGTGCGATAATCTTGCTATTGTTACAGACCACCCCGAAGGACAAGGACAAGGTGCCACAGAGGACGCAGGCCGTAGACGGTCGTAAATCGTGACGATATGACTTGGTAACACATATACCGGCGTTCCAGCGCTGAAACAATCGCGCGGTTAGCTCATGCTTTCCGACCGCCCCCAAATCCGCCATCACTCTGCCGGGGAGGCGACCAAGGCCGAGAAAAGGGAGAGAGACATACCTGTTGATACAAAAGAGTGACTGGAAATAGAAGGAATGCGCTGGAGAAGTTGGGGGATGGTAGTCCTGAGCGCACGGAAGACAAAATCGCCAGACTCACGGCCTCCGGAGATGGGGTGGGCGAGCAGATGGCCCTTGGCGCTGGCGGGATTGCAAAGGAGCCGATTTTACTGTAGGCTCGCTTCTGCCGCTGCCAAAGTAAAAAAGAGCCGAGACGGTCAAATCTTGGTTGTCATGCTCTTGTTTTTGGCTCCTGCACACATCCCACTGCCGTGCATTCTATGGCAGGACCGAGACCGAGAATCCGTTTATCTCACGAGGGTACCAGGCCGCAGAACTCTGGCCGTGGTGATGGCGCTCCTCGCTATACCAGTCTTGCCTAAGCTGGACCGTCGGTTGGACGCCTCCACAGAGACAGGCGCCCCTTTTCCGTTGTCCATGCGCTGGTGCCGGCTGGCCACATGGACTTTAAGCCGCCATTCCGCCCTTCGGCCTTAGCTCATGGCTAGCACAAGTTAACCTCGAGCCCAGTCTTATCGATATCCCGGAACAGACATGACGCAGGCTTCCACCACAGAACCAAAGCTTGACACCCGATCCTCACACGTTCTCCCGGCCCTACAAGAGCGGCGTGATACTGTGGAGCCGGCAAAGAAATCGGCCATATTCGTATTCTGCGGATCAGATCCTTCAAATGAATCGTCTCTTTGGGTCAAAAAACACTGCGCCAAAGCCCACACTGAGTGGTGCGATCCAGAATGTAAGGTTTGGCCGTCGAGGCGATGGCCGTTGTTGATGGCGCTCTAGGTCGATACCCGCATCAGCTCGATCGACGTCAAGCTGTCCAAACTGAATAGTGAGCTGTCGACATACCAACAGAAGCTGAGCAGAATGCGCGACGGACCTGGAAAGCAGGCCATCAAACAGAAAGCGCTCAAAGTTTTGCAACAGCGGAAGATGTACGAATCACAGCGCGACCAGCTACAGCAACAGTCATGGAACATGGAACAGGCGGGCATGATGCAGGATAATCTGAAAAATGTCATGACGACCGTGGATGCCATGAAGACGACGAACAAAGCCCTGAAGCAGCAGTATGGCAAGATCAACATCGACAAGATCGAGAGAATGCAGGATGAAATGGCCGACCTGATGGACATAGGCAACGAGATCAACGAGAGTATAAGTCGAGCATATGACATTCCCGACGACGTCGATGAAGCAGAACTCGACGCCGAGCTCGAAGCCCTGGGGGAAGACATGATGCTGGAGCATGAATCGGGACTCGGCGAGGGAGTTCCCAGTTTCATGCAGGATGAGGTGCCACCGACGTTCATCGACGAGCCGCCAGAGCAAACAAAAGTCAAGGAGGCAGCCGGCGGCGTCGGTTGACAAGATCGGGCCACCAATTGAGAGTTTCTGCTTCATTTCATCCATCGGCCTGTGTATATCACTATTTTCTTCCACCGTGCTGGCGTCGTCGTGACGCACCCACCACACACTCAGATCGTCCAGCTTGCGTTGAGCTCTAAAGTCTTCAACCGGCAACACCAAAGTGCTGATCATTGCATCACCAGGGTGTATATCATGCTCCATTCTGGCCATTCAGTGTCCCGTGCTGTGTCATGTATTCTTCTTCAAATCCTGTACCCAAGCCCTCACGCCCTTTGCGCCTTCATGTGCCGCTTTGAAAAGCTGTCTTTCTGTCTCGTCCAATCCACGCAGGAATTCCGCTCCTTCACCCAGAGCGCCTTTGGGATTATGCGCATGATCGGCGATCTCTGCGGCACGCTGCTTGAACGTCTAGGTCTGTGCTCAGTGATTGTCGCGGAGTGAAAGCAACACGGCATATCGAGAAAAGGATGGAGGAGGACAGGTGACAGACTCACATCAAGCAGGACATCAACCACATCCTCGTCCTCGAACAGGTCCAGTATCCTCGCTCCGAGTGTGTAAAAGTGTGGGGCTTGAGCGCGAAGGTCAATCGTCTTGGGATCTGCTTTCAGCGCATTGATCACGCGCTGTTGCAAGGGGGGAGGAAAGTCCAGAGACACCAAGGGTTGCGACCCGGGATTGTTTCTGTTGGAAGCATAACGTGAGGGTCAGCGGACAGATTGGTGGAACCAGAGCGCCTCCTAACTTACCCACTGGACACGGCCAGCATCACCCCCAACCACAATGGCAGGTCAATTTGCGTCCCCGCTTTCAACTTAAACACATGGTCAGAATTCATAGACAGCCTGATCGGACAGCTTACCACTCCTCCAGCGTTGCCATCCAGATACCCTAACCCGGGCACGTCCAGCCCGAATGTGCATGGTAATCTCTGAGAGTCAGTGAGGATGGCGTCGAGGTCGTAATAGGACATTCTGGTAATGGTTATTTATTGACTGCCCTTTGAGACATGTATGCCATCGGCCTGGGCTCGGGAGATATACGACTTTAATCGTAACGGCGCTGCTGCTGAGAGGGTGAGAAGTTGTGTCCCAAAGCAGTCTGTCATCAACCAATCAGGCGCGTCAATCCGCCACCCGACACACGTCCTTTCCCTTTTGGGCTATGCTTTCTTTCTTCCACAAGGCTGTCTTCAATTCCATCCCACAGAAAAATGACATCTCAGCCGCCGGTCACAACCGCAGTATCTTCAAAACCACCCGTGGAGCTGCCCAGCACAACGCACTTGGACCCAGGCGCCTACGTCCGGGGTACCGACGCCATCACACTGGGCGATCACACCCTTGTCCATCCCCGAGCTCAACTGATATCGGTTCACGGGCCCCTGTCAATAGGTGACCACTGCATCATATCTGAGAAAGCCATCATCGCCGGCCCAATTCCTTCAACGTCGACTTCGACAACTGGCCACTCCCCGGACCCGTCAACATTAGATCCAGGCGCCCCGGGTCAAGATCAGGATCAGGACCGGTCCCAAACTACCATCCACTCGCACGTCCACATCCATCCCTCCGCGACCATCTATCATAACACGACGATCAACTCCCACGCGGTCATCGAATCCCATGCGACTATCCTGCCTTCTGTCAGTGTCGGCGCCCACAGCAAAATCTGCCCCGGTATCACCGTCGACCACGACGTCCCGGACTGGACGGTCGTCTACGGCGCCGGCGATCAACGCCGGAGACGCCCACCGGATTCCGTTGTCGAGGCCGCCCGGCTCAAATCGATGGATAAGGAACGCGAAGCCGCGACCGTGATTCTGCGTAACGCCGCAAGGATGGCGAGTCTGGCCCGGAAGAAGTGAGCGTGTCCCGTCCGACGATCTGGACGAGGTAATATGATTCGGAGTCGAGCATCAAACAGTTTTCTCCCCGGTGATGGTCATGGAGAGGAGGAATCATCATCATTGGCAGTGGAGTCACGCCGTCAAGAACGAATCATCATAGTAATGGCTTGCTCTGGCAGCCTCATATTGTCGTTGTACACGCCGATGTTATGTCCCAGGCCCTGCCTTTTATTCATGCAGATGCTTTGGCCACTCATCAAAACCTTCGGCCACTATCCACTCCCTGCATGCCGATCAAAAACGTGAAGACGACGAAAATCCCTCATGATAGATAGACACTAGGCAGAGCCAGCACCACCTCCGCGAATGCGCTTGCCCATGTTGATGTTATCTCCAGCTTCACCATCCTCTCGAGCACGTTTATTACCTCCAGGAATGAATTGAGTGGCATGAGGGTTCAGTCCACCTCTACTCGGACTCGACGCACCACCACTGCCCCCTCGCCCCCCAGAGGCATGAGGAATACCTGCCTGCACACTTTGTGCACCCGCACGACCTCCGCCTCGACCCATGCCTCGACCTCTCGGTATTCCCGTGCCGCGGCCGGCGCCGGACTGTTGTGGACCTGTCGTACCTCCTTGTGTTGCCGGAGCATGCTGACCTTTTGGTGCAACTTGAGCGGCTGTCGCACCTCCACGACCTCCGCGGATGGAAGGGGCACCACGGGGAAGCCCAGATTGTAGTTGACGCAACCCGGCTGATCCAGCGCCAGTACTATTCTGAGGAGTTTTTGCAGGGCCGCTAGGGGTCATGTGCTGAGTGGTAGTCTCTTGTTTTGGCGCCTCCAGGGCCGCGTCTACGTTGCTGCTCGTGTTGGGAGTCGGCTGTGGGGGTGCAGGGAGTGCCCCAGCCCCGGCTGCCTTTCCCGCTGACGGCGACGACGGAGGAGGAAGAGGAGAGGGACCAACACCGGTGATTGGCTTCGCGGGTGGTGCTGGTCGAGCTGGTGGCGGAGGCTTCGCAATCTTAGCCACCTCCCAAACCTCGGCGACAGCCTTCTCTGGCGTCTCTTCGGCAGCTTTCTTCACGACCTCGAGCTTCGCGTTGGCGATGCGGCCTTGGTTTTGGGCCATACTCAGCTTCGCCGTCCCTCTTTTTTCACCGAGCTGTTCAGCGTTCCGAATTTGTTCTGCGATCTTCCTTTCTGATTCTTGATCGAACTGGAGCTTTTGTGAGGCCAGTTCCTCCTGATGCTGGGTCACCAGGCTCTCTTTCTCCCGCGCAAGACTCTCCTCGTGCTGTTTCACCAAGGCTTCCTTCTCTGCCGCGAATTCGGCTTCTTTCTGCTGGAGAAGCGTCTCCTTCTCGGCGGCAAACTTCCTCTCCAACTCTTGAAGGTGCTCGGCGACACCAGCCTCACCCTGGGCCTGGGTGAGCTGTTTGCGTAGCGTTTCCTTTTCCTTCTCGACCGCTTTCCGAATATTGGTCCGTAAAATCGCACGCACCGTCTCGTTCTTTTGGACCAAATAGCGAGCTTTGGCTTCCGAGAGATGGTCCAGCGCACTGTCTGGTATCACTGCGGTTGGCGATCCAGGAGCCTGGGCAGGAGGAGGGTGACCTTCACCGGGCTGCTGAAGCTCCACCGGTCCTGGCACGGGCGGCGCCCGTAACGCCGCCAGCTGTTCATGCTCGGCATGGAGCTGTTTCCGCAGTTCGTCCAACGCGGCCACTTTGGCATTCTGTGCCTCTTGCTTGACTTCACTCAGACGCTTGTTGAGAATTTCCTTCAGCTGCATCTCTTTGGCTTTGAATTTCTCGTCCTGCTCGGATTTCAGCGTCTCGAGTTCTCTTTCTTTCTCCGCCAGCGACGCCTCCAACTCGGCCACCTTCGCCTCGAGGTCAGCGATATGGCCGCCGAGGTCCGCGCCTTGGGCTGAGGGAGCTTCATCTGCTGCTGCTTTCTCGTGCTCGCCATTCACCGGCACGAAAGTCGCGTCTGCCGGCTGTGCCTGAGCAGCAGCAAGTTGCTCCCTGGTGGAGTCGAGTTGGGTTTGTAAGGCCGCCTTTTCGGCCAGCGCGGCGTCGACCTCGTTTTGCTTCTCTTTAATTCGGCCGCTGAGAATCTTTGAGCGCTCCTTGAATTGCTCCCCCAGTCTCGTTCGGAGATCGGTTTTGGCGGTCTCAATCTGCTCGGGAATGGCGTCCACTTGAGTCTGCAACGCTGCTTGCGCCGCCACGGCGGCATCCCGTTCACTCTCAAGACCGGTGATTTTCTCCTTCAACGACTCGAGTTCGGCGGGATCGACTCGGTCATACTTGGAGATGATGTTCAACGTTCGTTGTTGCCAATGGTCACGGTCTTCTTGAAGCAGCTTCATGTCGCCGTCGCGGCGCTCCGAGGCATCCTCGAGCTCGGCCACCTTGGCTTGCAACATGACGACCTGCTCTTCAAGCTCTCCGACTCGGCGGCCCTTCTCGGAAAGAGCTTGATGGGCCTGCTTGACCTCGGCGCGTAACGTCACGCTGCTTTCCCGGTAGAGGTTCAACTCATTGAGGGTCTCCATCAATTTGTTGTGGCTCAGGGCATTCCGCTCAAAGTCGGCTTCGGTGCGGCGCTGTTGATCCAGTTTGAGACGCGTCTCGTCAAGCTGAGACTGGGTGAATTCGAGCTGCTGTCTGAGTCTCTTCGCGTCTTGCGTCGAGAGATGGTATTGGACGTCGACAATCTCCTTCTCCCGACGAAGATATTTGATGACTTCTTGCAAGTTGTCGAGATCAGCCGTCGCCGAACCGGTCTCTGTCGTCTCTCCTTCCGCCAGATCTGCTCGATCGCGCTGGAGGGCGGTGACCTGCTTGGTCAGATTTTCAAGTTGACCGTGGAGAAGGTTGTTTTGCTGCAGAGCTTCCTCTCGGCGCTTCTTAATGTCGGCCAGTTCCCGTTCGTACCGGTCTTTCATCTCCGACCAGCTGGCTTCCCTCTGCTCCAGAGTTGTCCGAGCGGTCTCGGCTTGTGTTTTCAGATCGACCACTTCCAGACGCATTTGGTTGGCCTCGGCTCGGACACTGTGGAGGGTCTGGGCCGCTTCCGCATGCTTGACCAGCTCATTTTCGTAATTTTGCTGAGCTTCGGTGGCAATCTGGGCTTGGGCCTTGGATGCTTCCAGGTTAAACTGGGCTTGCTCGGCATTCTTTTCCACTTCCTCTTTGAGTCTTTCGATTTCGGTATTCAGTGACGTCTTCTGCTCATCGAGTTTCCGGTTAAATTCGCCTTGTTCATCGCGAAGCTGGGACAGCTCCGTGTTGGTGGTACTCAGTTCCGCGGATATCTCCTCAATCCGCTGTTCGAGGTCGGTAATCTTTTCGTCCTTCTCCGCCAACGCGGCCTCCGTCTCTCGGCGATACTGGTCGTTGGTCTCGCCCAGTTGTTCCAGCCGTTCCTCGGCCGATTGACTGATCTCCTTGTACACCTCAATTTGTTCATTGGTTCGTGCCAGCTCGGACGTCTTCAGGTCGAGATCTCTCTTCAGTTCAGACAGCTCAACGGCCAATTCCTGCTCACGGGAGAGTTGCGTGTCCTCGGTCCCGTTGGGCTCCGCTGCTGGTTCCGTCGGAGGCTTCGTGAGGACGTCCAAGCGTTCCTCGGCCGATCGCAGCTCCACGGTCAATTCGTCCACTCTCGCTTGAAGATGATCCCTGGCGGTCTTCGCGGCAGCCAACTCTTCTCGCGTGGTGCTTAAGCTGGTCACCAGATCATCGATCCTCTTTTGACTTTGCTCATGTTCATATTCCCGCCGGAGCACAGCATTCTTGCTCTCCTCCACCTCGTCATGGAGCCTGCGCTTGAGGCTTTGCAGCTCGGACTCCGACGCCTCGACCTGGGCTTGCAAGCGGCGTCGGGTCTCGGCATCTGCCTGCTCACGCTCATTGACCATGGTCTGAAGACTGCCATTGAGCTGGTCGAGCCGACTGCGTTCGTTTCTCAGCGCTTCGTTGTCCTCGACCAGCCGCTTCTCCACGCTCTTCCACAAGTCTTTCTCGGCTTTGAGATTGGCCGACTCCCTGCGCAGACTATCCAGCAACCCGCGAGCTTCGACCAGCTCTTCGGCCACCTGCTGTGTCTTGAGCTCCTGTCGCGTCGCGTTCTCCATCACGGCATATGATCTCTTTTGGACCTCGGCATACTCGCCCTTGACCATGTCGAAACTCGCCTGGAGCATTTCATACCGCTGGTTGGCCGCCGTCAGCTGGCCCACCGTCCGGCTCACTTCGGCTTGAAGTTGGGAATTCTTCTTGGTCAAGCCGTCCACTTGCATCTTCAGCGCCGAATGATCGGCCGCGGCTTCTTGCCGGTACGAGTCGAAGTGTTGTTGCTGGTCTTTGAGGAGTTTGGCGTAATCGGCGTCGCGGTCGCCGCCCGCAATGGAACCGTCGTCCGGCGGATGAGCGGGAGACCCGCCAGCGGGAAGGGGCAGAGATTTGGAAAAGTCCTTCGGGTCCACGAGGCCCGGCAAATGGCCCCGGCGAGTCAGCATGTTGCGGAACATGTCCCTCTCTTTGGCGAAGCTCTTGGACTGCGCGACCATGATTTTGATCTCGTCTTGGTACGATGCAATCTGCGCTCGCGCAGACTCCAGTTCGGCGGCCAGGGCTTCATGCTGTTGTTCTCGCTCCCTCGCCTCGTTGCTCTCCAGCTTGCTGACCAGGTTTCTGATCGTCTTCAGCTGATTCTCGTTCTGCTGCTGGAGCTCGGCGACCGTCTTGAAGACGATCAACTGCTGATTGACGACCTGTTGAGTCTCGGACAGGTTGGCCGCATCTTGTCGCAGAGCTTCCTCGGCATTCTTTTGCAGTTCTTCAAAGTTTTCTCGGCTCATGCTTTCGCCGTGCTCGCGGACATGTTGCTCGATCAGGAGGTACCGGATTTCTGATCCGGCATCGCGGAGCTGCTGTGACAGAACGTCGATCTCTTTGGCTTTGCTCTCGAGCTGGCCATGACAGGATCTGACCTCTTTGAGCGCGGCATCGCGGTCCTCGGTCGCCTTGTCGACCAAGGTCGACATTTCGGCGAGCTCGCTTTGGAGTCTGGAATGATCCATGCGCAGCTCATCGATTTCCGGTTTGCTGGCCTCGAGATCCTCCAGCATGGCATCGACTTGGCTTTGAAGCTGTTCATTGACCCGCTTTTCGGTCGCCAGGTCCCGCTCCAGCTTCTTGTAGTCGGTGTACAGTTGAGTCGTCGACAGGCTGCCTTTCAGTCTCGACGTGCTGGAGGGCGAAAATATGCCCATGGGAGTCGAAGGGCGCACCGGCGTCGACACGCCGGTCCCATTCACCGGTCGCTGTGGTGTGCTGGGTCGAGCGCGAGCCTGCTCCAGCTCGCTCTGCAGCTGCTCAACAGAGGCCTCCAGTTCGGCGACACGTCGCTCAGCGGCCACCCGGTCCTCGTGTTCGGTCTGTATTTCGGCTCGAATCCGGCCAATTTCCTCTGCGGCCTCGTCTTTGGCTTCTTCCAGCGCATCAGCAAGTTCCTGCACGCGTTGTTTGGCCGTGTCGGCCGACGCCTTTTGCAACTCGGCAAGACGGTTGACAGTCTCCAGCTCGACCCGATAAGCGTCTTCGGCCGAGATCTTCTCGTCGCGGAGTTTCTGGATCTCCTGTAACGCCTCCTCGTATCGAGTATGCTGTTCTTCCAAACGGTGTTTGAGCGCCGACTCTGACCGCCGGAGTGCCTCTGCCTCCGAGATGTATTGTTCGTTGGATCTTGACAACTCCGAGATCCGCGCATTCTTTTCTCTTCGGAAATTCGTGTGTTCCTCCGCTTTGATCCTCCGTTCGTTCTCCAGCCATTCATTATTCTTCTTGAGCAGGTCAATCTCCTGCTGCAGACTCTGCTCTCGGAACTTTGCACTGGCCACAGCCGAGTGGGCCGATTGGGTCGACTGCTCGAGGGTCGAAATTTGCTTGCGCAGCTCGACGGCCTTTTGATGTTGGGCAGACAAATCCTGCGCGAGCTTGTCGTAGGCGGTTGTCTTCGACTCGAGGAGGCCAAGCGCATCGCGATTGGCCGTCTCTAACGAAGAGATGCGTGATTTCAGACTCGTCGTTTGTGAGGCCTCGTTCGCGGTGGCCGAGCGGACCTGCTCCAGCTCCGCCTCCAAGCGGGATCGAGCATTTTCTACCACGGTCAGCCCAGATATCACGTTCGCGGAAGCGCAACTGACCTGACGTCTGTAAGTCGACGCGTAGTTTGCTCGCTTCGGTCAATGCCTTGTCGCGCGAGTTGGAAAGTACTTTTGCCTTCGACTCGCTCGTCCTCACCACCGTCTCCAGTTCGACCTCGAGTTTCACTTTCTGGGATTTGAACTGATCATACTCCTTCGCTTTGGCCTCGATGCTTTGGAGCAGAGACCGGACCAGTTCCGTCGTCGGGCTGTCAAGGAGACACGCGACCGTCGGCTCCGGGAGGGAAGAGAAGTTGGAGATGGCGCGAAGATCGATGTCGACCGACATCTTTGCGGCAATGCTGAAGAGGTTCCCCGAACCCGTGGAGCGTGCAAACTCGTTAGGAAGTAGTCACCACGAAAACGAGTACGCCCTCGTGGAGCAATCCCCTCAAGGTCTGTTGACTACCTCCTCAGCTCGTCTCACCATGGCGCGTGCTTCGGCTGGTGGAACGAGTGCAACAGGGCCGTCAAGGTGGCAATCAAGATGTGCTGCTTCAAGAATGTTCATACACAAGGCCACCAGCAGAATCGTGGCTTGAGGTGCCTGAGCTTGCCCCGAATGCGGAAGGGACGTTTGCAAGGCAGGGCGGCCAAGTCAAAATTAAGCTTAACCACCACCCAAAAGCGTCGACGAAGTGGCCTGGGGATCACTCTGCAGCCATCATGATCATGCCTTCTTCAGCGGCATGATCGTCTTCTCCACCCTTCATTACTGTCATCCTGCCATCTCTTGCTCCCCCGAGGTTTTTCTTGATTCACTTATTGACCGCAGTCCCCCTCTGCACGTCATCTGAACTCTCGCAATGAGTTAATATCACCGCGCCATCGAAAGAGACCCTTTCGCTAGGCACCCTCTTTCGTTTCCACCCTCTCCCGTCATCCCGATCCTCAGCTCTGAAGATGAGCTCGATTTACGGAACGGGTGCGTCGGCAGCGGGCAGCGATGCGCGCACCAACGTGGTGTACGCAACCGACAGGCTCAAGGAAAAGTTTCCTGCTTCCATCTCGTCCGACGACCTGATCGCCTTCGTCCTCCCGGCACACAAACGCGGCGACACGGCACAAATCAACCTCTTCAAGAAGTTCCTCCAGGTGAATCCCAAAGTCAGCTACGATGCGACCACGGATAGTTACAAGTTCAGACCTTTGCACAACATCTCGTCCGCAGACGACTTGTTGGCCTATCTCCAGAAGCAGGAGACGGCCCTCGGCATCAGCGTTCGGGAATTGAAAGACGGTTGGCCGGACGTGGAGGAGACGATCGACAAGCTCGAAGCTCAGCACCAGCTGTTGGTGACCCGGAACAAGAAGGACAATCATCCTCGCATGGTGTGGGCCAACGATCCCACGCTCGTGGCGCCACTGGACAAGGAATTTAAGGACATCTGGAATCAAATCCCGTTACCGTCCATCGAGGATACCATCAAAGAGCTGAGGAAGATGGACCACAAATCGACCGGTGAGCCTGCCAAACCAGAGGTACCGGTGAAGGTGGAGAAGAAAAAGAAAAAGACCCGAAGAGGGGTCAAGGTCACGAACGTGCATATGCAAGGCCTGTTCAGGGACTACTCGCAGCAACGGCCGCAGGCGGGGAAGTGAGGGAAGAAGGCTGTTACTGACCATGACGGTGGAATTCTGGGATCCAAAAGATTGGGATAGAACTTTGGACACGGACATGATGGAGTTGGGCGGGATAGTTGTCACCATCACCTCGAATTCAGTGTCTGAGGAATGGAGTGAGCCTAGAATCCGGCCGACTCCTTTTTTCTTGAAACCTTGGTGCAATGTAAAAGTCATAATCATGTAAATGCCTGATCCTCCCAGAACCGCGTGGGCGTGGCATATTCCATGCCCGAATTATATTTAACACATGTTGCCTAGGAGGATCCCAGGAATCAAAGCTTACAGTGTCACCCCGTTCCCGGTCATTTCCTGACATCAATGTCTACCATTCCCTCCTCCTTCTCCTTTCCTTCTCGTTGCGCAGTGCCGATGCTATGTCGTCCAGATACCTCTGATCCGCGGTCATATTCCTCCTCTCTCTGCCTCGAATTATGATCGTACCGCCCTCGTTGACAATGGTCATTCGGCTGCCGTCATGATAGCTCGCCGGTTCGCCAACAGACCGACCGGCAGTGGCACCAGGAGTTCCCAGCAACAACGGCCTCAGCCCTGAGCCACCAGACACTGAAATCTTCTGCCGCCTCTGGGGCCTGGGCATGAAGGTCGTTGCTGCCGGCCCCCATGATGACGGACTGGGATCCGTCTCGCTGTAACTCGGCGGCGGGATGGAGATGACGCTTGCCGATCCCTGGTAGGCACCAGGCCGTGTGCTTCCATTCCAGTCGGTGTACACGATGGCCGGCCCGGCGGCATTGCTGAGCAGACCTTGTTGTTAGGCACAATGAGGTTCCGTGTTTGGGGGGATGTGGTCGAATGCTGTGGGGAATTATTATGAAAGAACCTTGGTTTGAGGTGACTTGTGAAGTGGACGAGGAAGCCATGCACGCAGACACTCGTCGCCCACGGCTGAGAAAGGTCTACGACGGACAGACTGTTTGGTGATCAAGACGTCGAGTGGAGAAGGAAGAATGCGCCCGCGCCCACCTGGGATGCGGACGCGTCGCCATGTTAAAGAAGGGAATAATAGTCAGCAGGAAGATTGCGAATAGGGCGGAAAGCCTGCGAGGCTGACTGAGACTGGATTGTCCGGGGCAAAGCCACATGGCTCTGGTTCGAACCGTCCATGTCTGGACAGCCAGCAACCTTCTCCTGAATTGGACGCCACGTCGACTGGCCGGACTGTGTGGAAGACACAATAGTAGAGTCACGACTTACCTCCTTCCCTACAGACATCGACTAGATTCCTAAGATGGTACTGTTGTAGACGAATCAAACTCGGGATCCATCTAGCGATCTTGAGACCTCACTCCTGGCCACATTACGCCTTGCACCAAAGGGAACTAGACGAGAGGGAAAGTGGGACAGCCAACCACCATGGTGGCAGGAGTTAGTGCTGAAGTGAAGGTCATGCCACATTAGCCAGCCAAATTGAACAATGCAGAGGATGCCATACCAAGGGGGATGATACCCCAGGAAGGAGAGAAGAGATGCCTCTTGACATATGGTAGCCTGACTACATAGAGCAGCATCTGAGGTGTTTTTGAATTGAGCAGTTTGTGTGTCACGTGATCGCCTTGCCTCCTGCCACTCCACCACACTGCGGACAAAATAACTTGTGGCTCAAGCAATCATTGCTCATTTATAGGCTTACTCAGAGCGAGACACTGCATCCTTGCCAGTCTCCCCCTGCTGATAAGCGGATCGATGAGACTTCCACCACCAAACACTCCTCCAGGTCCCATTTTGGCCCTTGGAATCATGCCTCCCAAAAAGAAAGTGTCAGATCATGTGCAGATGTAATCCAAACGCCGTCCATCCACTTTCTCTGCTGGTGATGAGAAGAAGTCCTGACTGGGTACATCTCGATTTTTTGGGTCTCCCAATTTATGAATGGCAGAGATTAGAGTTGATATGAAGAAGACTGTTTCCCACACTTGGATGAATTTCTCCACCCCGGATCACAATGCAGAGACAAAACGTTGCGGGTTCGAAGATTGAAGAGAGTGACTGGCATGTAGCACCATGTAGCACCAAGGTCATGTCTTTTCCCCTTTTTTGGATAGGCTTCCAATGACAGTCGTGGCTCAGATCCAAGCCATTCTATGAGTTGTTGGTGACACAGCCTTGCGCATGCTCTCCACTCTGGCATCGCAATCACGTCACAAAATGAAATTCCAAATGTCAATGATAGCCATTAACGCCGTTGGACGCCTTACCGTTGGACTCATCCTGGACATATTCCACCAGATCTTCGATCGTGCACACCTTGAGGCCCCATTGGCGGCCAAATTCCAAGCAGGCATCGCGCCGCATCATGCCAGGTTCCGTCCGTTCGGTGCGTCCGGGGACCTGTTCTCCGTCCTCCACCATTTCGCAGATGACGGCGGCTGGGGCCTTTCCGGCCAGTCTGCAGAACTCCACTGCCGCTTCGGTGTGTCCCGTCCTCTCCAGAACACCTCCATCGCGAGCGCGCAGAGGGAAGATATGGCCGGGCCTCCGGAATGACCCAGCGTGGACTTTTGGCGACGCGAGAGTCTGACATGTCAACGCTCGGTCGTGTGCCGAGATCCCCGTCGTCACGCTGGGGTCATTCGAATCTATCGAGATGGTGTATGCCGTTCTGTTGGGATCCTCGTTGTCGACCACCATCTGAGGCAACGACAGCGACGAAGCCAGCTTCGAAGGGATGGGAGCGCATATTAATCCGCTGGTATGTCGGATCATGAAAGCCATCTTCTCCGTCGTGACATCTTCGGCCGCTATTATCAAATCTCCTTCATTCTCGCGGTTCTGTGAGTCCAGGACGACGATGAATTCACCTCTCCGGAAGGCCTCAATGGTCGACCCGATCGAGTCGAAGTCTTTCGGCGACGACGGCGGCGGTTGCATGATGAGCTGAAAGAATGCCGGGGAGAGGAGTGTAATTTGTAGTTGAAATCACAATGAGTCGACTGGTTACCTCAGCCTGGCCTTCTTCAATGCGAAAAAATGCCTCCCAAAATCACGGCGATTTTTCTCCGTGTTAAGCCCCACTGCAGGGCAGGATTGCGACAGCCGTTGAGATCTTGAACAACTAGCAAGAAAGGCACATTGGTGGATGGCAATGTGCAAGTTCGACGTGGGTTTCAAGGCTGCTTGGATTCCGCTCGAGTCGACTCATTTGTCATGTGCCTCTGAAAATTGGTCAGATGGGAGGAATACGATGGCAAATAAAAATAATGGAGCGGGACACCGAGAAAGCCTCGGGCCACGGGTGGAGCAATGGCGCATGGTCTTTTCGTACAAGTGAGCGAATTTATTGGCGGCTGAACGGAGTCGCCAACTCGCGTGGCAACAATGCTCATAGCCAGAACGTTCGCTCCCAGGGTGAGTCCAGCGCCTTTCCGGTCCCCGGATCCGGCGAGATTTCTGTAGTCTATCAACTGGCAGGGCAATTATGATCGCATCCTGTTGAGCCGGGGTCTTTCCGACCCGCCAAGGGAATGAATGACTAACTGACTGATCTGCTCCGGATCTCCTCCATGCCAATGGTCGACCTCGGTCCGTGCTGAGAATGGTCAGACTGGTGGGCATCATATCAACATGGGTTCATGCTCGGATGTACGTCGGTACTCGCTGCTATTCGTGACATCCGTCACAGCGCTCAAATCTTGCAACATGCACAAAAGGGCCGTGTGCATTCGTTACCAATAATCTGATCATTCATATATCATGTCCCATACCAGCTGAATCGCCGAGTTCTCGGATATGATGCTTCTGCGTTCATGGCTCGAGCAATTTTCGGAGGCGCTGCCAAAAAGGCTCTGGACCGCCCTGGTGGATCGGAGCATTCATCTTCCTGCCACCAGGCCCTTTCGAAGGCGTCTCCTCCGTCTCCTCCTGTTCTTCCTGAGGGCCCATCTCGCGTCCAAAGGGCAGCTCATTATTCCTCCTATGCGGGGAAGAATCGGATGACATCTGGAGAGCTCTCTCTTGAAGAGCCTCGGATTGGTCGGTTCGGTTCTCCTTCTCATGGCCGCTTTTTGTTTCCCTCTCGTCTCTTGGATTGGCAGAGACTTGCACCTTCAGCATGCTCGATGCAAGCACTCTTGGCGTGATTGGCGACACGCTCGGTGTCCTCGGGGATCCCGGCAATATCGGACCACCAGTCCCACGGGACACCAAGGGCTTAAATGAATTTGTGAGCGGCGAAGGCACTGGCCGCTTCGCTTGTGCGAGTGGGGAGAGAATGGCTCTTCCCGGATAGTCGCCAGCGGGTCTGCGCGTCGAATGACACGACTTGTTCCCACGTGGGGTATTTGGCACCACGAGCGGGATTGAAGAACAATGCTGTGGTCTCTCTATTCCCACCCTCGCCTTCTTGTGTGGTGGTGTTGGCGGCGGTGGCGGCTCCTCAATAGTGGTGGAATGGTTGTCGTCGTTGACCATGGCGGATTTCCTCTTTCTCTTCGCCGCCGTCGTGGTTTTGGTGATCTTCAGGTCAATTTCGCCCTGGCGGAGCCACAAGTCGCCGCGTCGCGTCTTGAGATCGTCGACCCAGTCGTCGCAATCCATCGAGACGTAATAGTCGATGATCCCGTCCCACATGCTCTCGGCCGGCCGAGTGCGATTCACAAAGATCACTCGGCCTTTGCTCTGTTTGTGAGCATGCACCGCGTGGGCGAATTTACGGACAATCTTCTGAAGGCCAAACACCTTTAACGACGTCCCCATGATGATCAGGACGTCGGGTTGGGAGCCAGCGTCGAAGGGGATCAAGGGCGTCAGCAACGTATTCGCAGGATGCTCTTCACCATAGAGCACGATGTTCGGCCGCAGTGACCCGACGGCCAAACCGCGCTTACCAGTGGCCTGGCGCTCTGCGCTCTTGCGGCGGCACTTCTGACAGTTGGGCGCGGCACCCTCCAAGAAGATTCGGGTCTCTTCATCGGTCCACTTGATCTGGGTGGAGCACATGTTGCATCGGAGCTTGTCGAGATCCCCATGAAGCTGGACGACCTCGCAGCCTCCGTCAAAGTCGGTCCCTTGAGTCTGCAGTGGCCGGGGCACTTCGTAATGTTTCTTCATGAATCTGCGCTTGTTGCCTTTACCACGTGCCAGATCCACACACAGATCCTCTCGCGCTTCCAGCCCGTCAATGTTTTGGGTATAGCAGCGCATGAGTCTGCCCCCGTCGCGGAGCGTCCGCACGAACTTGTGTGCCGAGCTGGTCTCTTTCACTTCGGCACGGATCTTCTGTCGAAGGGATGCAATAAATTGGTAAAACACCGTGGTGGAATCGACATCTTGAAACACCCTTGAATGGAACAAGTCTTGCCCTCGAAGCCTTGAGGAAGGGCTCAATGAAGAACGCCTGCTGCCGTCCGACAGGGTCGTAGATTGAGACAAACTCGGCTCTTCCTCCTCCCGACTGTCTGCTCTTCTCGTGCGCGATGGCGTCGAAGGTCGCGACGGAGGAGGAGTGGGAAGAATGGCCCGGTCTGGAATCAGGTTATACAGCCCGTCCTTCGATCTGAAGTCCTGGACAAGTCGTCAGCAATGTGAACTCCGCTCGAGGCCTGCCAGTTCAGCTCACTGGAATGCCGCAGCTGGTACTGATGCCTGCACCCGTGACTAGCAAGACTTTGTGTGATTGGGCTATGGCATCTGCAATATCCTGCAACAGGCGATCGTCGTCTGGCTGAACCTCCAGCAACGGCATTTTGAGATCAGAGCGTTTGAAAGAGTGTCTGCATATGTTGCCTATAGCTGAAATGTGTCGTAAGGGTTGGGTGAGATGTTCAAAGTGTCGGAGCAATTGACACGTTGGGAGGTGACCTAGTGAGGAAGTCGTCTGGTGGAGGAAGTCGCGCGTCAGGTTCGCGTTAGATGTAATAGACAATTGACTATAGATGCTGGATGCAAAGGCTTTTTGCTCAAAGTTACGCCATGGCCAGTCGAAGGTGCTGCTTTCGATGCTCAATAAAAAGCCATGAGAACTGTTGAACAATGCCAATGGATATGGACAAGGGCGGGTGATTGCACAGCTGCTTCCAGTTGTTTATTGCGTCAAGCTGCACTTTCCCAATGCAAGCCCGCTTGCGCAAGATGATCGACCGCTAACGCCTGTAGCAGGGGTCCTTCTCCGCGCTCCTCCAGCCAATGAGCGAGACTTCTGACAATGGGGTGACCGAGTTCAAGAAGAGAAAATTGACAATAGAACTGAGGAAGAGTTTGTCAGTGGACGCGGTGGAGTCTCCAATTATGTACATGGCACAGTCCGGCTGACATTGAAATCGAACTCCAAGACCGAGAGCACACTTCTCTCTGCTCCTGTTCGTGGACAGTGCGTGCATAGACATATCCCACCCTTCTGTTCACGGACTCGGTTGAACGTGAAAGACGTCAAGACATTCCGCCATCTGTCTTTAACCGTTTCGCCCTATGCGCCTCAAAGTCCCCAGGAGATGGCATGTCGCAGAGCTCCCACTCCGCCTGGTAGGTGGCTGACCAGCCCATTACGTCGTCGATTGATTTCCTCAGCACTTTTGGGCGACGTCCTCCCAGATTTCCTGCGTCCTCTCCTTTGATAGAATTTGATGGTTCATGGCCAATAAGCTGCAACAGACGGGCTTCCTCTTGTTGAGTGGCCAATCGGTCTATTCTTTCCATGTACAGGTCTTCTTGAGCTTCGAGGAGATTCCGCCTTTTCTGCTTGGACATCGGTCGAGACCGAATCGAGCTTTCAGCGGTCACCGTGGGTGATGCTTCATTCTCGATGTCGGAATCAGAGGAAGAGCTCTCGTCGTCGCCTTCACAGCCGGACGAAGTAGGCTCGTGTCGGGAAGAGGTATGGGAGCGATGACCCGGAGACGGTGCTGAAATGGAGTTTGCATCTTCACCATCGTTGTTGTCGTCGTCTGGACGCGGCTCTCCGGGGAAAGCACCCTCATCGAGCGAGCTTTCGGTGGTGAGGGAGAGAGAGCGCCGTCGGCCACCGCCACGGGCGTTCCGCGTCGACAGTGTCCTCTCCACGGCGTCGTAAGACAAGGCCACCTTTTCGCTGACACCTTTCCGGTGGGAACTGGTGACCACCCTCAGTCCATTCCTTCTCGGCATGTGGACCCAGTAGTCCCAGGAATCGCGTTTGAGATTGAGCACGTCCAGGGCCGCGACCACGTCCTCTTTCTTGACGCACGCGGCTGGTCGATAATGATGGGTCGTGGAGGATGACCGGAGTCTCGACTGTGCAATGAAGAGGATGGACTGGACCAGTCGTCTGATCAAGTTCAGCATGATATCATACATCTCGACCACCACCTCGGTCGTCATCGCTGGGCTTTGACCCTGTTCGGAAAGATCATGCCAGTTGTCGTGGAACTCTTCTGGCACGCGATTCATGAAGCACCGCTCGCTCAACTCAAGCCATTTTGAGAGACGGAAGATCCTGGCCACCGTGACCAAGTCCATATTACTGTTGGTGTGATGATGGTCGTTTGCACCATTATCGCCTTCGGTGGACTCGGAGGTATCTTCATGGCGATTTGCATCCTCATCTAGCTTCAGAGCCTGCTCGTGATCGACAAGCCACAGCCGACCACTCCCATTCTGCCCCAGAGCATAATCATATTGCTCTTGAAAAGCGGCCAAGGCATCGGCAGCCTTCTCGAGAGCAGACTCACATTCCGGCCGAATTTCGATGGCAGCAGGGATGTCGGCATGCGATATGTTCTTCGTCTGGGCCTCGAAAAGTTGGCGATCGGCCAGCTCTTGTCGGAGCCAGTCGAGATATACCTTCACCTCCAACGGAGATTTGGTCCCGATAGAATCCGAGATCGACGGCAAGTCGTGCCTCCCCTTCCTGGACAATGCCTGGTACAACTTGGACTTCTCTGTGGTCTCCCAGGTGACGGCACCGAGCTGTGAGCTGGCTAGATCGGTGGCCGATATGTCATCATCAACCGTCTCGAACGTTTCTTTGAAGAGTTCCAAGTAATGGTCATTGTAGTGCTTGCGGACACGCTTCCACTTCTTTTCTTGGAAAGAAATGTTATGAACATTGGCGTCGATTGGGGATCCTGCCTGGTCGGTACCGGAACGATCTTGGTCTTCGTCGCCGTCTCTGTTATCCACCAAAATAGCGTCATCCTCACCGGCCTCGTAGTAGGGCAAGTCGCGGTCGCCTTCACCCTGGTCGTCGAGATGGGCATCCATGTCTTCGTTTCAATGGGGGGTCCATGATCCACACCCGGCTTTGGTCTGGTCACCGCGGAGACGTAAAACGTTTGATTGATTTTGGAGTCCAGCAGCGCCGGACATTGTCTTCTGCTTGATCTACAGCAAGTCACTTGTTCCGGAAACTAATTCCGCGGCCTTGGCATTTTTGCTGTCTTTCACTAGTTACCAGAGGTCGGTGTTCTGCCCTAGGCGTGAGACCACAATGGCACCATGAAGCATGCCAGGGACATCCAAATGGCTGAGCAGAGTCGTCAGGTCCGCACGGGGTCTGGTAGTGCCTCAGCAGGCTCGCCGCACCCTCGCCAGCGTCGTCGGTGGGCCCCCTCCGATTGTTGGCCATGAAGAGGCGATCCGTCTCCGAGAGTATCAAGAAGAGTGTATCCAGTCAGTGCTCTCATATCTGAATCAAGGGCATAAGCGTCTAGGAATATCACTGGCGACAGGGAGTGGTAAAACAGTATGTTGTCTTCCCGGCTGCATTACGACAGGGCCCTGACTGACCCCATCGCGGCAGGTTATCTTCACTCAACTCATTGACCGAGTTCGACCACCAGACCGGCATGCGACGCAAACTCTTATCATTGCTCATCGCCGAGAGCTGGTCGAGCAAGCCGCTCGTCATTGTCAGAAAGCGTATCCTGGCAAAAGCATCGACATCGAGATGGGCGAATTCCATGCCTCTGGTGCTGCAGACGTCACGGTAGCCTCTGTCCGAAGCCTGGTGTCCAAAGACCGTCTCAGCAAGTACGACCCGAGGAGGTTCAAACTCGTCCTCGTGGACGAAGCACATCATATCGTGGCGCCAGGGTATATGGACACCCTGACGCACTTTGGATTGGAGACCTTGCGGGAGGGCAGTCCGGCACTGGTGGGCGTGTCGGCGACATTTTCGCGCTTTGACGGCCTCAGACTGGGAGCGGCGATCGACCACATTGTCTATCACAAGGACTACGTGGACATGATCGGAGAGAAGTGGCTGTGCGACGTCACCTTCACCACCGTCAAATCGAGAGCAGATTTGTCGCGGGTCAGGGCCGGGAAGGATGGAGATTTTCAGACCGGCCAACTGTCCCGAGCGGTCAACAATGACGAAACCAACGAGATCACGGTCACGGCCTGGCTCTCCGAAGCTCGCGAGCGCAAATCTACGCTGGTCTTTTGTGTCGACTTGGACCACGTGGCCCGTTTGACCTCCATGTTTCGAAAGCATGGGATCGATGCACAGTACATCACCGGCCTCACCCGCAAACATATTCGAGCCGAGAGGTTGGAGGCCTTCAAGAACGGGGAATTTCCCGTCCTTCTCAACTGCGGCGTCTTCACCGAAGGCACGGATATGCCCAACATCGACTGCATCCTCCTCGCCCGGCCCACAAAGTCTCGTAATTTATTGGTCCAGATGGTGGGACGTGGCATGCGATTGTATCCGGGGAAAGAAAACTGCCATGTCATCGATATGGTGGCATCACTGGAGGCCGGCATTGTCACCGTTCCGACGCTGTTTGGCCTCGATCCGTCCGAGCTTGTCCAAAAGACGTCCGCTGCTGAGCTGAAAGAGCAAAAAGCTCAGAAAATCCAAGAAGGGTTTGCCATGGCCTCTCCCGCCATCGACATGAGTTCTTTTGGAACGTCGGCCGTTGCCAACACCCGCCTTGACTTTACGCATTACGACACGGTGCACGACCTCATCGAGGATACCTCTGGAGAGCGGCATGTTCGTGCGCTGTCTCAGAATGCTTGGGTCCAGGTGGATACGAACAAGTACATCCTCAATGCGAGAGGCGGTGTCCTGACGCTGGAGCGACGGCTGCCTGAAGGGAAACGTCCGACCGACACCTTCGTGGTGATCTGGAAACACGCCCTCCCGGTCGGCGAAGTCGGCCGGTCACCGTGGTCGAAGCCTCGCACCGTGGCGACGGCGGCCACGCTGTCAGATGCATTGCACGCCGCAGACACCTTCGCGGCGACCAAATTCGAACGCATCTTCATCAACACAAGATCGGCGTGGCGCAAAGGACCGGCCAGTGACGGCCAGCTCGCATTTCTGAACAAGTTCAGGGCGGTCACCGAGGAAGAGCTCTTGACACCATTCGATCTGACCAAGGGCCAGGCGGGCGACATGATCACGAAGATCAAATACGGCGCCCGAGGACGCTTCGACAAGCTGCAAGTCAGAAAGCGCCAGCAGGAAAGGGAACGGGACAAGGCCAGAAAACTTCAGGCAATGAGAGAACGGGAGGCTGTGACAGTGGGACCATTGCACGCGTGACCCAGCCGCTCGACCCAACGCGCATTTCAACTGGTATTGCTATTTCTCGTTCTAGGATAAATGTGCGTATGATGGTACACCCGGTGATCACCCGTCCCCTCTGCACTGACACAAATTTCTTCCCTCCCACGGTCTATTTCAGATGATCAATGATGGCCTGAGCGTACTCGGACGTCTTGGCCTTGCCACCAAGATCTCCAGTCAGGGTCTTTCCCTCGGCCAAAGTCGCGAAGATGGCGGTCTCAATCCTCTCGGCGTACGCATTCAATCCCATGTGTCGAAGCATCATCATGCTGCTGAGCAAGAGCGCGGTGGGGTTGGCAAGGCCCTTGCCCGCAATGTCGGGGGCCGAACCATGGACAGCCTCAAAGATGGAGCATTCGTCTCCAATGTTACCAGAGGGGGTCAGACCGAGACCGCCGATCAGACCAGCACACATATCCGAGAGAATGTCCCCGTAGAGATTGGGCATGACGAGGACTTTGTCCGAGTATGGTCCGGGATCCGTCGTGATCTTCAAGCATGCATTGTCCAGCAGCTCGGCGTCAAACTCAATGTCGGGGAAGTCTTTGGACACCTTCCGCGCGGTGCTGAGGAACAGGCCATCCGACATCTTCATGATGGTGGCCTTGTGGACCACGCGCACCTTCTTCTTGTTGACGTCCCGCGCGTACTGGAACGCATACCGCAGCACTCTTTCCGACGCGGCCCGGGTGATGAGCTTGATGGACTGGACGACCCCGTCCACGACGACGTGCTCGATGCCGCTGTATTCTCCTTCGGTGTTCTCTCGAATGAGAACCGTGTCCACGTTGTCATAAGCGGTCTTGAAGCCGGCGATGCTCCGGCAGGGCCGGACGTTGGCGAAGAGATTAAAGGTCCGACGGAGCGTGAGGTTGAGAGAGACGTGGCCCTTGCCGACGGGAGTGGCGAGGGGGCCTTTCAGCGCGACATAGTTCTTCTGAACCGATTCAATCGCCTCGTCCGGAATCACGGTTCTTCCATCTTTCAACCGTGGCGTCACGTCGACAGGCTCCCAAACAATGGGCACCTTGGCCGCTGTGTAGATGTCCTTGACCGATTGTGAGATTTCTGGACCGATCCCGTCTCCTTCTATTAACGTGACCGTGTAGTTGCCATCAGCTCCCTTTTGGCCTTTGAACTTGGCCACTTGGTGGGTCCCCGCCGCCTCGGTCGCGTAGCCTCTCGATCGAATCTGGGAAGCGTCAGCGTCAGTGCACCGGCTCCGTCAAGCTGGCCACGGTCTCGGTGCCGTACCTGGAGGAATGCAGCGGCCCGGGTCGGCTGTTGGTAGACGTGCCGCACGCATTGGCGGGCGGGAGAGGAAAATGCTCGAGCTGCAATCATGGCGGGCAGCCCGTCGCGCAAACGCTGAACAGCAGGGAAACTGAGCTTCAGCAGCAGGTGATGGCTCGATTGCACAGCATTAAACGAGCGGACAGAGCCGGAGAAAAAGCTGTCGACCAGGAGCTGCTCGATAGCAGTGGAGCTTTTTATCTGCTGCGCGACTTTACATCATCCCAAGCTCCAAAAATCGTCGGCGAATGCGGAAGGCCCTTGGCCTGCACGTGATGCCAAGTGGATCTCATTTGCTTTTGTGGTCAAAGGGGCCGGCCGATCTGACCTCCTCACTGGGCGGGTCATGGCGACGGCTGAACTTCACAGGCCCAACTGAAATATACCGTGACTGAAGACTGTCGAGAGCGAGGTCCCAGAGAACAGAGTGTTTCGAAAGAGCCGACTATTTGACAGCAGGATGACGGATTTTGAGAGAACGCTGGTGGCACACTACAACTTGCCCACGGCATACCCCACAGAATGGCCAAAGGAACTCGACGAAAGTGATGGTGACGATGACGGTGATGCCGTCGGAGTGAGGAGGTCACGATCCCGCTATTCGGCGCTCGAACGAAGCGCCAGCGAGCGAAAGAGCATGTTACCTGGATCTCAAAAGACCGGTGACGGACGAGCAAATCTGGTTCAGAAAGACGAGCCCGACCCATTAGGTCGAAGTGCCAGCGTGGTACAATCGCTGCAACAGCGCGGACTACCGGTGGAGAAGGATCTCCGTCTCCGCAACAAGTTTCTCCTCTCCTCGACCACATTTTCGCCCGGTCTGTTTCTGTCTCAGACTCAGTCCGACGCCACGACGGATGAATTGCTGCGTGGACTCCAATACCTCTCACGGTCCATCGATCAGAAATCAGCGTCCCTGAAAGTCTTGGTCGAGACGAATTTCGAGCGGTTCGTCCGGGCCAAGGCCACCATTGATAATGTATACACCGAGATGAGAAATCAAGGACCGGATCCCAACGCGGATACCGCGCGCCATTCTCGCCGGACCAGCGGTATACACCATCGGAACTTTAGCAGCGGCAGTGCGGCCGGGGTGCCTGCTCCCGCTCAGCCGGTGAACAAGAACGCGCTGAGAAAAGAGACCGAGTACGGGGTACAAGGGATCAAAGCCCCATTGCTCGAGGTGTCGCAGAAAGCGGAAGATGTCTGGGGTCCGGCATTGGGAGGCCAGGAACGTGAAGCCCACCTGAAGAGCGTCCTCGAAGCGGTGGAAAAAGACCGCGCGCTCTACGAATTGGGTGTGAATTTGAGCCAGTCCATCGAGCAAAAGGACTACGAGAAAGCGGTGGAGCATTACAATGCCGCCCGCAGATATGCATCCCAAGCAAAGTCTCTGGGGGAAAAGGCGATGCAAAATGGGCAAACGTTGTCGGATGATCAGGTCCACCGGATCCTGGTCACCGGCCGCATGTGGCTGGATGCGGAAGAGCAAGTCAAAGCGTTGAAACGAGACATTTGGCGCCGGTTGAGTACCGTGCCCGCCGTCGTGGCTCTTCCAGGCGAGTCGCCCGCGGAGGAGCATATGGAGCTGATTGGGTTGCTGCTGGAACTGGGAGTCGACGACAACCCAATATGGGTCTGGCTACTCAGCCGCTATGATTATCTGAAGAACAAAATCAATGCCGTGGTGGAGCGGTCCAAAATCGAGATTGAGATTTTGCGGCGCCGGTTAGCCGCAAGAGACCGATCGACTCCTGCAGACGCGGCCGTCTTCTTACGTCAAGCATCCAAGGAGAACGTCGATGCGTTGGACACGGACGATGTGATCGACTTTTGGAACACGGTGACCGCTTATGCCACCAAGCTGTTGTCATTGTCCACCGGCCTCCTGGGTGAAGTCATTGACTTTTGGGATTCTGCTCAGTCGTTTATCGAGGGCCAGAAGCAGAAAACCCTGCCGACCGGATTTGAAGGGGAGAGTCGCAAGCACCACCGCCTCTCCGAGCCGGGTGTGAGAGATCTGCAAAACGGGGTCGTGGAATTAATCAATCTGCTCAAGGATGCCGTCGTCTCTCTCTTTACCGATCCTCCGACGGAGGATATCTCGGCCTTGTTTTCGCCTGCACCAAACTCGACGCAAACACCGACGACGCCTTTCGCAAGCGCCGCCTTTTCTCCGTCGGAAGGACGTCTCGGAAAGCTGGATCCCCAGAACCTTCCCGGGCCCTCTCCCAAGACGGGCGAGGCGTGGGAAGACTTTGGCTTTTGGCCACCGCATTCCAATGCGCTCAGTGCCGTCCATTATCTGGCACAGATCTTGGCCTTGGTCGGGACGGCGGCGGGAGAGATGGCCACTCTGGGCCCGATGACTCCAAGCACGCCCACATACGACAAGATCAAAACCATGGTGGGCGCGGCTCGTGACCGATGCGTCCGGGTGGTGTGCGAGTCGTGGAGCAAGGATGCCGAAAGCTGCAAAGGCCTGGAAGATTGGATCCGAGCGCCGGAAAAGCGTGATCAGACCCGAATGCCCCTATATTTCGAGGCGTTCGAAAGAAAGGTCCTTCTCGGCATGCAGCAGGTCTTGTATTTGTCGGAAGCAACGACGAAACCCGAAGCGCGGGATATCGTCACCGCCCCACCGTCGAAGCTGCTGCAGATGGTGCGCACACAGTTCGTCAGTAGCATATACAAGGCCGTCAGTGGCATGCTCGAGAATGCAGAGACGCCGCTGCGTGGCGAGCAGGATGAATGGGTGGCCGTCATGGGCCATGTGAGCACGGGAACGGCCAGTGCCAGCGCCGGCGACGTACTGACATTGGACGCCATCGATGCCACCAGCCGAAATGTTCGGATGCTCCTGACCATGTCCAACGTGAAAGCGTTGCGCAACGAACATGTTCCACAGCTCGTCCAACTTTTCGAGTCTTCCTTCTCGGTCAAGCTGACGGAGGAGTCCAAGACGATCAGAGATGTGTTCGGCCAGATTGATGCCAAGTTGTTTCAATCCTATACTCGGCCGACGGTGGCAACCGTGACGAAAATCATCAAAGAGGGAATCAATGCACCGGATTGGACACCAACGACCAATCGGCCCGACCAGGTCAGACCATATGTCTACGCCGCCCTGATGACCTTGGTCGTGGTCCATACCGAAGTCGCGACCACGGTGTCCAACGCGGGAACGACGAGCCCCCTTCTGAGCGAAATATTGTCCTATCTCCTGGAGAATGCATCGCAAGCGCTGCTGGACGGGTTTAAAGAGCGAAGACCCAACACGTACACATTGCCCGCATTGATGCAAGCAACTCTTGATACAGAGTTTATCGCGCAGACCATGTCCCAGTACGCCACGGCCAAGGCCGGAGAGATCCAGAGCCAGATCTACATGGAACTGGACAAACGGACGACGAACGATGCCCGAACACGACTCCAGCAGGAGCTTGGTGAGATGCGCATTGTGCTGAAGAAATTACGTGAAGTCAGTCGGAACAGCTTTGGCTGCTTCAAGAGACAAAGGCCGACAGATAAAGAGAGAGGTCAGCCAGAGCGCAAAGCCACTGGTCCCTGAGGATGAGAAGATCAATGTGAAGACGTTTGCTGGTTCATCCCCTCCTCCCCATCACCGCCGTCGTCCTCGTCTGGTCTTCCCTTTTTTTGCGCTGCGGACCGCTTTTCTCCCGCTACTTTTCTTTCCGCCCTCCTCCTCTGGGCCATCGCTTTCATCTTCTGCCTCGTTCCCACTATCTTGCCCTTCCTCGTCACCCGGGGCTTCCTCCATGACGTGGTCCTCATCCACAACACTCGCCGCCTTGCTCGTTCTCCTGCTGCTCTTCTGCGTTTCGAGTTCGTTCTGCAACTTGGACAGTCTCCCGCTTCTCCTGCCGGAAGATCGGCCACCGCGAACGGATCCTCGCCCGGACACGGGAGAAGATCGCGGCTCGTCTGTGTCTGCGACGGTGCTTTCCCTCCGCGACCCCCCCGGGCTTTGAGTTCCATCTGGTGCCAGCCTCCTCTCCCACATCAAAGCCTCAAAATCTTCCCTGGGCAGCTCAAAATCTCTCCAATAAGCGACGACTTCTCCACTCTCGTCGACACCATCATTCACGATGGAGTCTTCCCGCTCATCCAGCTTGGCCAAGTCGTAAAGTGATTTCAATTTCTCCCAGATTCCACGCGCGGTCGTGTGAGCGTCTTCGGGAGAGATGACCCCTTGGTTGAACATGTAATCTCTGATCGCAATCATGCGAAAGTGCTTATGCATCCCCACCGGTTTGAACTGGATGACTGCTCGGAGTAACGCAGACTCTTGTTCATCCGTCCATGGGGACGCCTCGGTGGAGGCCGACGTGTTTTCTTCCGCCATTGTGGCCACGAGCCCAAATGCTCCGGTGAAGTGCTTTGACTCTCTTAACGCTTCACCATAAGACTTGCCCAGTGGTTTGCCGCTTGAACATCGAAGAGTGCCCGTCCGCCTAGTGTTGGGTATAATCTTTGAAAGAAGCCAGCCCACATCATGCAGATCGAGCGGTCAGGCCTGTACTTCACCAGTTACACCTGACTTGACTGCCCGCCAGCGCAGGACAACCATCTGATGTCATACCGTACGATAACCTCTCAAAATAGCTGTTCGGACACTCCACGCTGTTCATCAGAGGACGCGGAACCTGACAGTATTTCTATAGCAAGTTTTTGGCGTCCTCCGGTTAAGTTTCCATGTTCGGACACGCGTCACCTCGCGTGCTGCATCATTAAGACAAGCAGGCAAAGTCAAGTGAGAAGCGGATACACTGGCGACGTCCTGCAAACTCTTCCAGTGTTCAAGAGACATCAACATGTGGCTGACGCGACTGAAATGCTCAATGAACCAGAATTGGACCATATCTCCTCAGAGAGTCTTTTTCTCATCCCTGCACTCTCAACCGAGTCAGACTCGCAATGGCAGTGTTTTCAATTCGACAACCGACCCCAGTGTGGTCTCTTCCACCTAAGTGACGCCACAACTCAGACCTTACCGAGTCTTGAGCCCCTGAGCTTCTCTCTGGAACTGCCGGATATTACCCTTCCAAGCCTCGAGCCGAATGATATCTCGTCCCAAGCATCGGGATCCAGCGAACGTGAAGCGGAGGAAGAAATATTGACAAGCGATACAGAGGATGAACCAGATGACATCTGGAGGACCTTGGCTCCAATACTTGAAGAGAGATTGAGGAATCAGTTGACCAGTTGGGACCATTTTCAGAATGCAAAGCACCAAGAGCCCAGACACACCTATCTCAGCGAAGTCAACGCCCCGTGGTTCGACGCACTCCGGGCAGAAGTATTGAAGAAAAGGAAGCGTGAAGGCCCAAGATGTGTGAAAACAAAGGTTCTGATCAATGGACTCTACGACCTCGGAATGGGCCGAGATTCGGTCCTGTTCCGGTGGAATTCGCACGAGCACAGATTTGTGTCCCAGGTTGACGAAATCACGTCCAGCGGATGCAGCGGAGAGGTCCTACACAGCCTAGTCGTGGCATGTGGCGCAACGGGCTTGAATACAAAGACGATTCTCGACCACATCGAAGTCTCCTCCAAAATCACTGGCGGTACTTCGCCCGGCAGAGCAGCGTTGTACGCCGCAGCGAATTCCTGCCTCTACGCTCTTCACCAATACTTGGAGCGCCGCAGATCGAATGTTGTGTCCTTGATACAATTACAAAATGTCTGGCATGACGCGGGTGTTTTGGTGCACGTGCTGAAGGAACTCAGCCACGCCGTCAGCGGTTCACTCGATGACGGTGGTCTTCTTTCCATGCTCTTGCGTCTCGCCGCCGACATTTCCGCAGCCCATCCAGCTCTGAACTCGATCATGCAGGAAATCGTGAAGCGAACGTGTCAGCCGGCAACAGAACGCCTCCGCGTCGAAATTGGGCTCCCCTGTGCGACCTCTGCGGCCACTTACGATGTAGACTGTCAGTTCGTCGCCAAAGACCAGCCGTGGTCGACCTTTCTCCCACTTGACATCTCTCTGGTGGTCGCCGAGGCGGCGCGGAGTTTGGAGCTATTGAAAATGAATGATCCTGACTGCGTTCTGCTGCGCCGCCGGCACACAGAGGAGGGAGAGAAGCTGTCCTTTGAAGTGAGCTATTCGTGGGAGATGATCCGCCCACTGCAGGCGCGTGCGAATGAGTACGAACGAGAACTGAAAGACGCCATTCTGAATTTGGACGCAGCTTCCCACATCCTTCCACACAGGGAAAATATGGCTCCCGGAATCCTGGAATGTACCGGAGCTGATTCTCTTGAGACCGTTGATCAGATCTTTCAGCTGGACTCCCGTCTTTTTGAGACACATGATTGTGACTCCGGTCGAAGCGTCAGTGATCATCTACAGATTCAGGTCGATGCATACCTCGGGGGCGCCACCGCCACATTCTCACCTCTCGAGCTGGCATATAACCAAGCCTTCTCTTTATCACTATCTCCACTCATCTTTGCACAGCATCGGTTGCTGTCTTACTCGGTTCTTCGGCTCCTTTTTCTGGAGCACAACTTGATCGGACATTTGAAGGTACAACAGCGTCTGCAGCTGCTGGAAGATGGATTGTTTGCATCTCGTCTCAGCATTGCGTTATTCGATCCGGATCAAACAAGTGGGGAGGGCCTTCGGCGCGATAACCTTGGTACTGGCCTGCGCCTTCAAAACCGAGACCAATGGCCCCCAGCGAGTTCGGAATTGAGGCTCGTCCTGATGGGAATTCTATCCGACTCGATGGCACTTTCAGAAGAACGGGCGTTGAACGATTCGGTTTCCTTTGCCATTCGAGATCTTTCCGACGACGACCTGGAAAGGTGCCGTGACATCAATTCCATACACGCGCTCGACTTCTTGCGGTTACAATACAAGGCTCCCAGCCAGATGTTGGAATGCGTCCTGACGCCGGCGAGCTTGGACAAGCTCGACCGAATATTCCAGCACCTCCTCCGACTTCTTCGGGTCAAGACCGTCGCGCAGGCTCTCCTGAGAGACGTGTGCAAAGACGGAAAGACCACGAGGAGCACAGCATTCGCGACACATAAGTTCCGGGTCGAGATACAGCACTTCGTCCTGTCGTTGGCAGACTATTGTCAAAACGTCGCAACGAGGATACCTTGGCAACGATTCAAGAATTTGGTCCGGGAAATCCAAAGTTGCCTGAGTGATGGAAAGTACGAAGAAACATTAAGTCTTGCCCAAGGCCTGGATCATCTGCGCAGTCTGTATGAGAGGACGCTGGACGAGGTTTTGTATATGTTACATCTGAAGAGAAAGCAGGCGGAAGGGCGAAACATCCTTGAAGATATTTTTGGCATTGTCTTGAGATTTGCTGCGTCGCAGCGGAGCAGACCGCGAAAGACCATGTCTCCTGGTGAGGACGCCGAGAATGATGAATCAACGACGAGACGACTTCATGAGGACTTTAGGAAGAAAGTTCGGCGATTCTTGAGTGGTTTGCACACTGATCAGCAGCGAAATGCTCCCACCGTTGATCTCCGCTCTGAGAACATCAACATGTTTGAATATCTGACTCTCCGGCTGGACATGTTTGGATACTGGACTGAGAACAAAGGCTCGGGCGAAGCCGCGGGGACTTTTGATGCAATATGACATGAAAGGACAGAGTTCATTCGGCTGTGACACCAGCATGACAATACACGGCAGTGATAGAATGACATTCAGTTATTGTATCACATACCGCTTGAACAGCTCCCTTTGGATATCCTCCTGACTTTGGATTGATGGATTCACAGTCCGGGTCGCGCTCTAGGCTGTAGGCCGGATGGACATGCCGCCGTGTCAACTACAAACAAGCAGAATTCGGGCAAGCAGCGCCGGGAATATGTTATAAAGATATGATATAGACGAGGGCGGGATTGAGCTGGTACAGGCACAGTGTCGAGACATCATGTGAATCATTCATCAATACAGTACTCGTGCCAGACTCCCCGAACCCGCCCGATGATCAACTATCTAGACAATGGGCTCGAAACTGATCAGAAGCTTCAGCCAAAGCGCCACCGCTCACACTAATGCGATATTGCTTCTGCCTAATTCTGTTGTCAACGATCTCCAGGATTTCCATCATAATGCAAGCATATTACACCAAAGTGTTGAACAACATTGCCTGGACCTGAGTCGTTGCACGAATACACCTTCCACCTAACCGTTCCCGTAAAGGGGCAATGAAGTTGCTGTCAGCGGTGCTAGCGTCAGCTCAGGCAAAACACTTGCTGCGCGTGGATGGTGGGAGTGGTGAGCCGAAAGAACTGGTTGATCCGTTGTGCGGTACAGCCCTGACCTGACAGGAAAAGATACCGAACATGCACTCTGTGCTCTCTGATGGACAAATAAGATAAAGAGCCAGAACGTGTTCAATGTTTGAATAGTTGCTGCTGTACGCCTCGATTCAAGCCAGCTTTAGGATGAGGTTGCAATAGTTGAAGATCATGGAGGGTCAACAGTCCGGCGCGGACTCTTTCGCCGGTCTCGATGTCGGGCAATATCAGCCCCACAAGAGTTGAAAAGGCTACGGGTATGTCCATGAGATAGGATGGATGAGTGCCACTTCTCATCATCTCGGAACTAGGCTCGGCTCGCCTCTCCTGACGTCCGGGGCGGAATGAATCCAGAGCGTCGCCACATCAGAATATTCTGCCGAGAAGGGAGAATGTGGCCTTGGATCCAATGTAGACCGTTGCCATCAGGCAGCCAGTGGCGATAAGTAGGGTATTCAGATTCCGTCTCTCGATACCAGCTTCTTTGATACCAGTCTGTTCATCTCCTCCCCGAGCAGTGGTGACGTGGAAATCTGGGATGTATTTAAAGTCGAATAATGTCTCCTGCCCGAGACCGGATTTGCCTTCAACAATTATGGCCCAAAAGAGATGCCGCAGGGTTGATACTTTTCGTCGGTCAAGCCACGGAACGGACCGGTGGAGATAGCAAAGAGACATGAAAAAGATACATTGGCCAGCCATGAGAGCCCAGTACCAGGCTGAAGGCTTCCCCAAAGCCAGTGCGTCGCACAGCTCGTTTCCATTCAGCCATCGAGCATTCACCTCCAGAAACGACCGCGACGCGTACGTCGGAGGTTGTGCTTCGAGACACCGAATGACATTTGCCGCCAGGATTTTGGACGTTTCGGTGGGGTTGACCTCGTTCATGAGCAGGCTCTCCATCATGGCCTTGGCTTTGGCCGGCGTTTCGAACCATTCAGTGGGGGTGCCCATGTAATATGCGATCAACCTCCACAACGCGATATAGTCCAGGATCTCTTGTTCTCGCAGCCAGATACCCTGTCGTGGTAAGGACAGCCAAACGATCGTGCCGGAGAAGGTCCCGATGGTGGCGATGCAGTCGAGATCATTGATCGGAATACCATATTCCTCCACACTGTAATACTCGGGCCGAGACTCGGCAAGCTTCATGATCCGCTGCCGTACCGCCGCATGTAGTAATCGCACCCGAAGACTGGAGGCAAAGCCCGCTCCGCCGGGCTTGATTGAATCGATCGACTTTGTGCATTCCAGGATATGCTGAGTGGTCTCGAATAGACGACGCCGAGCCACTTTGACCGAGAAGCCTCCCGTTCGGGCCAGGACCTCGACCACCCGGTTCGCGCCAAAGCCGCCCAAAAGCGACTGGTAGGCGAGTCCCGTCAATGTCGCGCCTCCATATCGGTAGAAGACGTCCTGACCTCGGCCGATCTGATCCCAGTCCACCCAGTCCGGGACATTCGTGACCTGGTCCCAAAGTTCTCCAAGTTTCTCATGCTGGTCAACATGGTCTTTCAGTAAAAGGTACAGGTCTTGTTGATGGCTTGGCGGCTTGCTCCTGGACGGTGGCCTGTTCGTTTCGGCATCCTTGGAGTCGTTACTGCTCCTGGAGGAACCAGGGGCCGGAGAACTTATTTCGTTGAGGACTTTCAGACACTCCTCCCCGAGCACGTCGTACGAATACTTCAGCGGCTCCGCCTGTTCCGCCGTGAGGTGTTCTGGAGTCAGTTGGAAGGTGTACCCCCAGCAGGTTCGAGTGTTACGGTCGGTTCTCCGGAAAGGATTCAGCCACGCCATGACTGCGCCTCGGTACAACGACCACCGATTGCAGAAAAGGAGAAGTCTGCTCCATTGATAGCAGAATCAGGATCGCAGCGCTCGTTGATGTCCACTATCTCATGCACGAGTCATGTGCGGCCTAGATCGACTGCCAAGCTTGTCATGCGTCCCAAAAGTTCAGACAGTAGTTGAGCACCCATTACTTGTGGACCGCTGCGTTGACACGCAGGAGAGACTTCATCCCGATGTTCTTCCATTCTCCGGCCAACCGACGAATACTGTGGTCCATCATCCGTGCCACAGAGCATTCTGACATCTGTGCCCCACGATCATCCCGTCTGCCAAGGGGGTCGTCCTTGGTATGGAGGAGACATAGCACATTTTCGGTGTCATTTGGTGATCCCGAAACCGACGCCGCAATCACGCGGGGACTCACGCCGATGGTGAGGCAGGAGACCAAAGCAAGCACGCCCGACACCAGGCCAAAGACCGAAAGTAAACAAGCCGAGAAACCATCTCGTGCAGGGGCGTCAGGTCAACGTGGCCGAAGAAAGGACTTGAAATCCTCGGCAAATACCGTGACGTTTTCAACCCGGCGTTCACAGGACACGACCAAGCCACCAGAAGCCGAGATCGGTGACATTGACACGATCTCTACTCCCGACGTCGAGCACCGGAAAAAGAATGCCGGGAAGAAGATAGCGGAAATCACGCAGAGCGGCCCAGGAAATGGCAAGGACACATCAGCTTTGAAGAGAGAGCTATGGCAAGTGCAGAAAGAAGCGTTAAAGAAGAGATTCGGTGAAGAAGGTTGGAATCCTCGGAAAAGACTGTCGCCAGATACATTGGAGGGCATTCGCATGTTACATGAACAAGATCCGGAAAGGTACTCAACTCCTGTCCTCGCAGAACAATTCAAGGTGTCCCCAGAAGCAATACGGCGTATTCTTAAGAGCAAGTGGCGGCCATCCCCCGAACAGGTGCAAGACCGTCGCGAGCGCTGGGCAAGACGCCACGACCGAATCTGGGACCGGCAGGCCGAACTGGGCTTACGCCCAAAACGGAAGAAGGAGAAGTCGGTAGAAAGCCCGGATGCCTTTGACGAAGCTCTCCGAGCACAGCAAATCCTGGAAAGTGCTCGCAAAGCCTGATCAGCAATTGACCATCATCAAGTCCATCATCAGATGCTCATGTCAACGTCAGGAGATGTGGTACCCGCGTGTTCGTCCAAGATTCTTCTGATTGAGCACCAATTGCTGCAGCAATGATTTCAGAGAGCAGATACCATGCCAATCTCAGGTTTACCTAAGAAGGAAGGCATTGTCGGATTGTCCCGGCCGATATTCCTATTGATCAAGAAAGAGCTCAGACGCCTCAGTCTGGAAACATACACCAGGCTCTATACATTCTTCCTCAGGCTATCATGGAAGCTGCAAACGACGATTCCCGTTTTTAGTGCGCAGAGCCCTTGGCACAAATGAAATCGGATGTGGAACCTCATCACATGTCGGCACGCAACAAAGGGTCTGGCATAGTGAGATCTAGAGCCTGCGGCCTTTGACTTTCAGCCTTGATTGCCGTCGGATGGCCATTGCAGGCGGGAAACGCAACAATTCATCAGACTCTCAACCCCATGACCAGCTCTCGGCCGTCGCTATCATGGTTCGAAGACCCTGGAGGCTGTGAACATGCTCGATCCTGTCTGTTCTGAGATCAGAGCATTACTGGCTTCACCAATGACCAATGATTACGTTTCGACGCCATGCGGGCACACCGGCCCAGAGAAGTGCTCGCGAAGTTCCTGCACGGGTGACATGACAAGGATGATGATCCCAAATCTTAAGCGCGAGAGCAAAGTACGGATTGATATGTTGACCATCAGTCCCTTGCACCGGCGGAACCGGTATCACCAGGTCAGCCAAGGCGGCTGATCTGCCACCGTGGGACTCGGTAGAAGAATCGTTGCCGGTCGGTTGCGCTTGATAAAATCCTCCAAGATGCGTTCAAGGGTGTATGCCTGGATCACGTGTGACACGTCATGGCCCCATGGTGCGACCTTTATTTCAGCTCCAGTCTCAAAATTCATCTCGAGAATTCCACTGGCATAATGCAGGATCTATCCACCTGGTCTCGCCTGTGTGGATAGTTTACGCTGTGACGGGCTCGGTGGCACTTCTGGCCCTCCGATGTCCTGTGGGCGACATGGCTTCTTCATTCTCACAGCTCCTGTCCCAAGGTCTGGCATGGGTATCCTCCTCCGCTCCTCGACCCGGACTTCATCCCATCCCAGGTTCTGTGCCTCTGACGTTCGAAGCTGCCCTGTGTCCGCCTCTTTTGTACTACGTCGCTCTCCTTTTCCTCCCTCCTCCGCCTCCTCCGGTGGTCGACACATGGGCGAGCAAAGCACTGCGCAATGTCCTTGCGCTCACCGCCGCTGTCTTGTTTTTTCGGCTTCCTCTTGTTTATCATGTTCCTCAGAGCATTGGCCTGACGTATCAACTTGGTCTGGTCGGGTGGTACGGTGGCTGCCGGGTTGTGGACACCTTCTTCATCAGCCGATGTTTATTGGGCCACGTCCCGAGGCGAGTAAAGTACAAGTATATCCCTCGAACAGAACCACCAGAGCCAGAGGAGGTAACCAAGGGAAAACCGTGGTCGGACGGCGGAGTGAAAGACCCATTCGCACCAAGAACCGTTTTCAATCGCACGGCCAAAGTCAACGGCGTAATCAACAGACCGGCGAGACTTCTGTCTCATTATCCGCTCATCCCACCAGACTCTGTCGCGTCGGCATCATCCCGCAATCCTGAATCTGCAGGACGACGACGACCATCCTTGGCTTTCATCACACGCACCTTCTCGGGTCCAGATCCCCAATCGGTGTACGAGAGCGCAATGACCGAGGATGGTTGGCCTCACAGTTTCGCCGATCGCGCTGCTTGGGCACTGGAGCTGGAGCTGAGCATGCGCGGTGTTGGCTTCACCTGGACGACGGCAGACGTACGGCACACACGCAAGACATGGTTACCATCAGTGACAAATAGAGTCCACAGTATTGCGGTACACGTGGCGCCTGTGCTCCTTGTCAGTTGGGCCACCATTAAATCTGTCTACACCGGTTATCTGGCAGACTCGGCCGACACCGCTTGGGGTCCAAACGCTCGACATCCCTTCGATGAGCGTCTCCCTCTGCGATTACAGCTGGCCCTGACCGCAGCATTAGGTGCTTTCCTCATGTCCATCTTCTCACTGGGCCATTCGCTCTTTGCCATCATGCTCAGTCCCCTCGCACCTTCTCCGCTGGCGTTTTTCCCACCACTCTACACCACCCGTGCTTGGAATATCACCTCGGTGAGAGAATTCTGGTCCTTCTGCTGGCACCGACTGTTCGCCCGGTTCTTCTTGGTGTACGGTGTCTGGCCTGGGGAGTGGATGGAGAGGAAACTGACCGGGAAGAGCAATGACGAGCCAGCAGACGTGGGTAAAGTGCTCGGTGCATTTGCTTCCAGTGCGCTCGTGCATAGCTTTTCTGTTCGAGGAGTGCTCGCAGGCGACTGGAGAAGTGCTGCCGGTGAAGCAAGGTTCTTCATGCTCAACGGCGTGGCCGTCGTACTTGAAGGCGGAGTGCAAAGGGCGGCGCGGAGGTGGAGGAAGCAGCGACAATTACCGGAGAAAATGTGGTACGATGCTTGGATTGGGAGAGCATGGTGGATAGCCGTTCTGCTTTTCACCGGGCGAGATTTGGCCCGCGGCTGGGTCAAAGCAGGCTTGGTCAGGGAGATTGCCTTTATGTAGATTTGTTCGTCGCCTCTTGAGGTCATTGTTACATACAACCACAGACCGAAGTCCCACTCGGTAAATTGAGCTGGCCTCTTATCTCCAGCGTTTGTCCAAGACCGTCTCTTTGCTTGTTAGGAAATTTTCGTGTTAAAATCGGGCCCTCCACATAAGACTGCATCCTCATTCTTCCCAGATTCGACACGGTTGATTATCCATTCCCGACATTGTTGTACACCGGTTCCGAAATAAGAGAAATGTTCGAGTGCGGGCTGGTCAACTGGCTTGACAATCTGAATGCCTCGAGGAACGAGTACATTTGGCCACCATTTCTCTACCACAGAGTTGTGTCCTTAGTAATAGCTGTCGCACCGTCATCTTAATACCTTGGGAACGGCTTGCCGTCTCCAAGAGGCTGTGAATGCTGTAGCCAATCACAGCGCTGGACGTCTGTCCGTTCACCAGCTGAGCTCCGATGATTCATTTCTGTGAATGACCTTGCCCAGTACTTATCCAGCCTTTCCCGAAAGCGCCCTCCCCTCACCAGAGATGTCCTCCACCTCTCCAACAACAGCACCGAAAATCACCACATCCTCCTCCAAAACCACCACTAAAACCACCACCACAGCTAAAACTCTCTCCCCAGAAGAGTTCACCGCCTACATCAACGACCCTCGCCTCAACCGGACGTTCCAGCTGCCGGCCGACCCGTCGCGCGGCCGCCCCAAACCCTTCCAGGTCTCCTACGCCGACTTTGGCTTTCATCGCGAAGATGCCGGCGATGACGATGGTGAGGAGCAGGTGCTCCTGTTCTTCGGGCCGCTCATGTCTTCACGGCTGTTCAATGCTGCAAAGGATGGGCTGGCGAAGAGGTACAAGGTCCGTGTCGTGACCGCAGAACGCCCGGGCATTGGCAAGACGGACAGCGTGCCGGCTGAGAGGCTGCTCGAGGTTTGGCGGGGTGAGTCGTCTAACTCGGATATATTCCCCTGAACGATACTACAACACACATTGTTGACTCGCATCTACAGAAGCCATTCCCGCCCTGCTCAACCACCTTGGCATCAAGCACGTCTCCATAGGCTGCCACAGCGGCGGCACCGTCTTCGGGCTTGACTTCGCCGTTCACAACCCGCAGTTCCTGCACCCGTCGCGGCCGTACATCGCCATCGCTGGCCCCTGGGTCCACTCGTCGCAATCGGGCATGCTCATCTGGTCGCTGGCCTCGTCGCTGCCGAGCTCGCTGATCGCCCAGACCGACAAGATGGCCACCTTTGTCAACTCGACACTGGGCCCCGCGCTGGGCGTCAGCGCCGCCGTCTCAGGCAGCGTGCTGCAGCTCTGGGTCCAGGCGAAGCCCACGGGTCGCGAGGGCCCTGACGTCGACCTCGAGGAGGGCGTACGCGACCGTGTGGCGAAGCACGTCTTCGCGGGTAGCGTGCGCGGGCTGGGCCAGGAGACGCAGGTGCTGCTGCGCAACGGGGTCGAGAAGGACGGGTGGTCCGACTGGGGCGACTTTGACGTGCTGGCGCCGCGCCTGGCCGAGGCGGTGCGGGCTATTGGGGGAGCCAGGCTGAAGGTGGACGTGTTCTTTGCGGAGAAGGACCACATGATTGGCGATGCGGGCACCAAAGGAAACAGGTGGTTCGAGGCGTGCTGGAGGGACGTGGACGGCGTGGAGTTTGCGAGCGAGACGGTCAAGGGGTCGGACCACGATCGCGTCTGGGATTTACGGTGGGACGTGATGGAGAGGGTGTTCAAGACGATGACGCGGGAGGCGTGAGATGGTGGTGAGCGTGGGATGTGTTGATAATGGGTCTTGCAGGCGTTGTATTTGATGATACACCTGGGATTGGTACTCGGTCTTTCATACATCCATCTCATCCATCCACCTACTTCCCCTTTTATCACGTGACCATTCCATCCTCAGGTCACGTGTAAGTTACTTTATTGATCTCTTAAACTACTACAGTACCAGGTGATTTGGTACCTGTCACACGGAAAGCGCTGTGTCTGCCACCCTCTTCCCAGAGCTTTGTCGTGTTTTGTGGTGCAAAGCGGCGGCACCCAGGGGGCGACGACGATCCTCCTAGTTGTAAGCGCAAATCTTCGAGCAGTCCTTGGTACCCGAGCAGATAGTCACAGCTGAATGATTTTTTCAAGAGTTCTCCTGTTGACGATACGAGGCGCAGCAAGCCTGCTCTTTGAGCTCCATCATCGATCTGCTTCATCGATCTCGCTACTTGGAGACTCCTATCTCGGACACTCTGATGTTGGGAGCTCCGTTCATGATGTGTTTGATATCCTCTTCACATCCGAGAGCGTACTCGCAAAGGCCCCAGCGATGAATCTCGTTGATCCATGACAGCAATCTGCGAATTCCTTGTTCAGTCTGACAAGCTCCAGCACCAAGCCTTCGTATATTGCAGCCAGCCCAAGCCTGGTCAACTGTTTTGAGCTCAAAGAGCCACACTGTCCAATTTTCTTTCTCCATCGTCAATCCGTAATGACGAACCAGTTTCCACTGCTCTGAAGTGGGATGAGGGTAGGCGTCGATCTTCAAGCGATATCGATTAAACAAGGAAATCGAGCCTGCCGCGGCTATCCGGTTGATCACGATCCGTGTGTCATCAGTTCTAGCTTTGAACTCGATCGAGAAATAGGGACAGAATCCCCCGAAGGTGTGGAAACGAATCATCTCGCCAATTTCTTCTCGATAACGGGCATTTAGGATCTTGTCGGAAAGCCAGAATTGGCAGTCAGGGTAAATGTCGAAGCCAAAGGTTTTGGGAGTAGACTGATTCGGAAGGAGTGGAGGTCCATTCCACAGGTCGAATTCGTCGGGCTTGATTGAGCATTCCAGAGACCGTACGGCACAGAGTTGTCTTCTTGGGTCATTTGCCAAGCGGATGTACTGCTCGATGAACAACGCCTGAAAAGCATATTCCCTGAACTCAGCTTCCTGGGCTCTTGCGTCTCTCAGGATATGGTACGCTCTGTGCACGGACTGGACAAAGTCATCGTCCATTGACAGGAATATCGAATCGTCTATATCCCGTTCAACTCTTCCTTCAAGGCTCTTCTGAACGATCGATCTGTAGAATTCGCGTGATTCAGCCGGGTTCGAAGGTGCTTCGGAACCGAAATAGGCGTGGGCTCCTCCCAAAGTGCCCAGACTCTGATCCCGGAGTCTGTGTATCTCAATCCCCCGCGGAATTAGCTGGGTCGCTTCGAAGTCAGCGTCGCGAACCGTGGCATTGTCGGCCTTCTGCTTTGTGCTGGAAGTTGTCATGTAGGTAGTAGGCGCCGTGAAAGAGCCTGCTGGAACCTCTCCAGGATTTGACTCATTCAAGCGTGCCTCATTCCGGTGTCTGCCGGCTGTCGTTTCGCAGGCGTATGAGGGGGTTTTTGGTGCCCTGACCTCTCGCCAAAGCAGGTTGATTCGGTACGGATCCGTCTCCTTAATTCTATCGGCGGAGAATTGCGTGAGGCAGGCACCTCGTCGCCAGTTTCGAGGTTGATCTGTGGTCTTTGACGGGGCAGTCGTGGACACCTTTATGTTGGATTCAGACTTTGAAAGAGAAAATGGTGGGCGGGTCCCCCGCAGAGTGGAGTGCGAACCAGTTCGCCATTCACTTGATTGCTTGTTCTTCATTCTGTGAATAGATGACAACCACGAAGATGAAGGGTAAATTCGATGTCATCAGAGGGTCATTCCAACTTTGCCGGGCTTGATATGAGTTGTTAGTCTTGAGGTGCGAATCAAGAAGACTTTCCAAGGACAACTTGTGGTTGGATGAGTTTGTTGTAGTGTTTACTGGACGGAAACGCGTCTGGGTGGAACCCACGTGACTCTGTTGGGCCCATTCGCTGCACCAGGGGCAGGCAGGCAGACAGCAGCAGGCAGCGGCATGGCCGCCATCGCCAATATAGGAGTCCAGACTGTAACCAAGAGAGGGCTGAATGATTCTATCCAAGAGGCGGCCTACGGTGGTGTACTTGGAGTGCTGGTGGTTAAGCGATCACGCGATGCACTGAATAATGCCTGTGTTTCCAAGAGGGCCAAAAATACTGTAGCGCTTGAGCTACAATTCAAACCGAGATCACGTGATGTCCCATAACCATTGGCAAATGTTAATTTGCACGCTCCCTGATACTGAGAGAGAAGGCTCAGTCGAGCAGGATAGACTTCGCACGTCCTGCTGCGATTAACTTGTCCTTTCTATTCTGTCTCCTGCGACTCCAAAGTGCTGCTTGAATAACCCCTCAGCTCATCTCGCACCTGCGGAAAATGGTGAACATTGCAAAGCGCATGCGGAGTTTCCGACCAGTAAGTCTCACGGCACCTAAGGTCAGACTGAGCTGACCAGACCTTAGAAAGTAAGAAGAGACATCTCCGCTGTTCCGTTGTCATTGCATACTCACCCTTGCAGCTCCTCAGTGTGCGCACCGGTCAAGGAGCAGCCTTGCTGCCGCCACCACCAGCACCCCAACTAACCCATCTCCATTTGCGATATCCCAAAGGCCCGTGGGGTCGGACGATACAAGGGGCAAAGCTCTTTAGGAAGGATATTCTGCCACGGCTGAAATATCACAACCCCGCGCTTTCCATCACCATTGAAAATGAGCCCGGTCAGCTTCGGGATCCAATGACCCTCACTTTGACCTTTGAGAGCACCGACCCAGATGCATTGAAGGCGATAGCACAAAAGTCGCAACGGCCGCCGCGCCCACAATCCCAGGCGACCGAGTCAAGATCCGAACCGGGATCGAGGGAAGAGATGGAGAGACAGGCAAGAAAACAGAGCCCAAACTGGCGTACTCCCCCGTCACGAGAAGAGCCAAGTCCACAAGACGAAGAAGCATCTCCTGAACCCCAAAACATCCAAAGGCCTTCGGCGGATGACGATGAAGTGGTTTTGAAGCCCCAACCTCCCGCGAATCCGTCTTCTCCCTCGACAACCTCGCCTCCTCAACCCGTCTACATCAGATCGGTCACGCTCGGACTTGGAAGACGGCCAGGCTGGGAAATATGGTCATGGTTCAAGTTGAGGACCAAATGTCAACCTGTCCGGACCAGCACCGAGGATGTCCAGATGAAGCAAGAGCTCGAGCAATTCGCAAGACGTGCCGAACACGACCGACGACGCGTCAAAGCTGGAATGGATGCGATGAAGAGGGAGAAAGAAGATCTGAAGAGAGCAAGAGAAGCTGCTGATAGACTCGCCACAGAAGCCTGATCCCTACAGACGGTGCGGCATGGTTGGCCTCACCAATCTGTAATACATGTACAAAAGGCGATTAAACATCCGGCCATTTCAATATACCCTTGTATCGGTGGTCTGGCCAATGGTGGTTCTATCCATCACCGGTTTGGGGACGCGGTGTTGAACAGGTGCTGGATGCCTGATACGATACCGACAAGGACCGACCATCGAATCGGTTTCCTAACAACTGAACCGAGCCTTCCATGACAACAACTAGTTCATGGCCGTAGAGAATCGTGGAGGGAGGGATACTACCAACTCACTGGTGGTTGGTGTCATATTACTCCCCAAGCTTTGCTATCAGAGATCCTATCAACGAAGCTGCTCGCTGTTGACATTGTCAGCACGCTCACTGGCCCCCTTTGAACTGTCTTCGCCTATCTATCCCTACTCGATTTCATATTTTTTCACTCAGTCGAACAATGGTTTTCACGCAAGCCTCTTCCAACCATCAACCATATCACATTGCTCGCCTGCAGAACTTGGGATTGACGTTGGTCAACTGATCGCTAGAATGAAGGCATGGACCGAGTCAATGGCGGACATGACAGGCTGATCGGTTCCGCGAGAGTGTCCATTGGTCTGCTCGACCTGAATTCTCATCACAATATTTAGACCCCTGGTTTCTACCACTCCCGCAACCTGATACGGCTTCGTCTCACAGCCTATGAGGGATATTTCTGATAGCTGCGAGATGATCTGGCCATTATGATAAATCTGTCTATACGACATCATCCTCTCCCATAAATCATGCTTTTGGTCCACCACCAAATGCTCACAGATTCGGATCGGAAGGCAAGTTCGGTGTCGTACCTGACCTATGCATCCTTCAGCCGTGCCAACACCGCCTTGCCGGCCCTTGAATCATTTGGCCTGCTCAATTGCGCCGTGATCCACTGTCCAATTTCAGCCATTTTCACCATATCGACACCGGTTTCGCATCCCAGGCTGTGCAAAAGGTGCAAGAGGTCTTCGGTCGCCACGTTGCCCGTGGCGCCTTTGCTATATGGGCATCCACCGAGTCCGCCAACGGAGCTGTCAAAGACTCTGACGCCATGCTCGAGCCCGACGACCGTGTTGACGAGGGCCATTCCATAAGTGTCGTGGAAATGCAGCGCCAGATCCTCGCCCAGGATCCCCGCCTCTTTCAGCGTCTGCAGCAGCCTCCTCGTCCGCGGCGCGGTGCCCATCCCCGTCGTATCAGCGACAGACACCTCATCACAGCCCATTTCCAACAGTGTCGCCGTGATCTCCGCCACCTTGTGCGGATCGACGTCCGGCCCTTCGTACGGGCAGCCCAGTGCCACCGACACGTATCCGCGAACACGAATGTTATGCTGCTTGGCCAGCTCCGTTATAGGTTTGCACCGGTCCAGGCTCTCCGCGATACTGCAATTCGTGTTTTTGTGCGAAAATGTCTCTGTGGCCGCGGCGAACAAGGAGATTTCGGTCGTGTTGGCCGACGGAACGGCGGACGTTTCACTTGGATTGGAAGTCGAGGATATGGATCCTGGAGTCTCGGGATGTGGCGAAGGGGGTGGCGTCGGGGAGTTGGGGGGATTTTGCGCATTGTGGGCTTGCATTATCTTGACCAGATTTTCCAGACCCTTAATATTCGGGACCAGATAGTTATAGGCAACGCCGTGGGGGGCAGGAGGGGGATTTGAGAGTAGACTCTCGAGGATTTCGGATGTCGACGCCATCTACACTTGTTAGTAATGGCAGGAAGGGGTGAACAAATTACGGACTTGAGGCACCCATTTCGCGGGCACAAAAGACCCGGCTTCCATGTGCGTCACCCCCGTCTGGGCGAGGCGTCTGATGAGCTCGATCTTGGTCTCTAGAGGTATCGCGCTCTTCTCGTTTTGCAATCCGTCACGAGGACCAACCTCGACTATTCTGACATGGTCTGCCGCATATGGTCTCGAGGTGCTGAAGCCTCGCACGAGCTGCCGCCGGACGGCCGGCGGGAAGCGTGAGGGCCACTTCATAGTTAATTGGAACTGAAAAGTCAATGAAACCAGGAAATACTGGCTGGCGGCGTGGGCGGTTGGGACGGAGAGAATGGAGAATGGCTTGGGAAGATCACACTCTGGTGCAGCAAGTCTGGGGTAGGTGGCGTGAGTCGTATTTCTTAGGCCAATGTAGAATGGCGAGTCATGAAACGCGGGGAACTGACTGACATTAGAGTGCTTTAACTAGATAACGAATCACAGCTGAGTTTCAATTATTCCTGTCGGTGTTGTTGGACCTGATTCACTATAACAGGAACCAGAAGAACAGAACTGGAATAGCTCAATGACCAACTGAGCCTCTTTGCTGATCTGGCCACCCTCTCCACATGGATAGTGAGGCGTGGCAACGACTTCCTCATCACCGCTGTTCTCAGATGCTGTTTGCATAACCGTTCCGACAATCTGGACACCATCTCTCCCGTTGAGTAACAAAATCACAGTCTCGGTACCAAGCAGAGTATCCCATGCTGCTCCCTTCATGGCCTCCGTAGTTCCGAAACTTCGATGCTCATCGACTGTAGTATCTTCGAATTCATCGCCGTGTCTCGTGTTAGCCGCAGCTGCCACTATTACCTATTCTGAGATCGTTTGTGACGCACCTCTGTCAGGTAATTTGAAATAGTGGAAGAGTCAAGACTCATGTTTGACGCTGCCGTTTAACAGCTCCTCTATAACCTCTCGTTTTCTCAGTCGAGGAGAAGTCAATCATACCCTGCGCAGGGGCAGGTTTCAACGCATCCTGTAATATCTGCGTCACCTTCTCATGGCGTCCAGATGCTGCCGCGTAGAATGCACTGCGGTTCTTTCCACCTTTAGCGTGGACGTCGGCACCTGCATCCAGTAATATTTGCACCACCTTCTCGTGACCTTCTTGCGATGCTGCATATAATGGATTGGTATAAAACCCACCTTGAGAGTTGACGTCAGCACCTGCCCCCAGTAACATCTGCACCACCTTCTCGTGACGTTTGTGTGATGCAATCTATAACGCGTTGCCATAAAACCCACCTGGAGCGTCGACGTTGGCACCGGCATTCAGTAACATCTGCACCACCTCGTCGTGACCTTTATGTGCTGCCGCCACCAACGCATTGCTGAACTTTTGACGACCGCTCAATACCGCTTGAGCGTTGGCGTCGGCGCCGGCATCAAGTAACGTTCGTACCACCTTTTCGTGGCCATGGGTTGATGCTGCCTGCAATGCATTGTCATCTGCACTCTGAGCGTTGATGTCGGCGCCAGCATCAAGTAACATTCGTACCACCCTTTCGTGGCCATTGCTTGACGCTGCCTCCAATGCGTTGCCTAAAAACACACCTGGAGCGTTGACGTCGGCACCGGCATCGAGTAATATCCGCACCACCTTTTCGTGGCCATGGGTTGATGCTGCCTCTAATGCATTGCCATTTGCGCCCTGAGCGTTGGCGTCGGCACCCGCATCGAGTAACATCCGCACCACCTTCTCGTGGCCATTCCTTGATGCTGCCTCCAATGCGTTGCCATCTGCACTCTGAGCGTTGATGCCGGCGCCAGCATCAAGTAACATTCGTGCCACCCTTTCGTGGCCATTGCTTGATGCTGCCTCCAACGCGTTGCCTAAAAACCCACCTGGAGCGTTGACGTCGGCACCGGCATCGAGTAATATCCGCACCACCTTCTCGTGGCCATTGCTTGATGCTGCCTGCAATGCATTAATATAGAGGTCCCCTTGAGCGTTGACGTCGGCACCGGCATCGAGTAATATCCGCACCACCTTTTCGTGGCCATTCCTTGATGCTTCCTCCAATGGACTGCCATCTGATCTCCCTCGAGCGTTGACGTTGGCACCGGCATCGAGTAATATCCGCACCACCTTTTCGTGGCCATGGGTTGATGCTGCCTCCAATGCATTGCCATCTGCGCTCTGAGCGTTGACGTCGGCACCGGCATCCAGCAATCTCTGCACCTCCTTCTCGAGGCCCCGGCGTGATGCAACCTGCAAGTCCATGTCATATCTACCTTGATCTTGGACGTCAGCACCTCCGGCCGCCACCATTGGCCGTTTGGAAATCGCTTGTATCCCGCCTCCAGGGGGTAGTTTGGAAGGAATCCCCAAGCCAAGAGGCTCGTTCAAGTCTGTCTTCTTCCACACAGGATCTCTTATCACGGTGTCCAATTCATGGCCTGGTTGCATTTTAGATTTCCCTCTCACATTGCTACTCGGTCCCAGAATGATGTTTGGCAAGGTGAAAGCCTTTCTTGTCACTCGTTCGATGTCTTCTTTAATGTTCAAAGCCGGAATGAAGTAAGCACACGGTTCTCCTGGCTGGGCCGCAACAATGTGGCCTAGCCATCGTCCGTCAGCATCCACCACCCAGGAACCACAATCTCCCAATCCTTGAAGACGTTAGCTAAATTCTGGTAAATAGAGGCGTCTTTCATCGGAGACTGACCAAGACTATGCTCAAGACGTAATGTTAAAACCTTAACGAATCGTTTTTCACCATCTGCTTTGTAGTAGGAAGGAGTTCCGGGTACAACACCTCTCACGACGTGTTTTGAAGCCGTCACGACGTATGCCTCGTGATTGATGAGCGAACCATAGGCAATCCTCCTGGCGATAATCTCAGGTTCATCTCTCGAGCTCGATCTGGGAATACTATTCAAATTTCGGCTTTGCTGTAACTTGGCGAGGATGGATGGTTCGAGGTCACAAATCGCCCAGTCGCATCCGGTGTCATTATTGGTGGTCGACAAGAATAAGACCCTGCCGATTCGTCCTATTTCATCATCTACCTCTGAGCTTCTTGATGGCGCTAGGGTGGCGCTATCACTCAGAAGAACTTTGCCCTCCAAGTTTGCTGAAATGACAGTCCTAGACGACGCATCAATCGACGCATCAGTCGATGATTCCTCGTGTGGGAACTGGCCTAGGCGTTCAGATACCCCGATGGCTGAAAATGGTATAGCCATTAGCTTAAATGACAAACTCCTTGAGAAATTACATACCTGGATTTACAGGATCTTGTCCGTTAAAAATAAAATCCGCATCTTCATCATTGTCACCGAAAGTGAAGACTTCATCACTAGCAGAGTCCAGATTTTGGTCGGCGAAGTCGTCATGGTGTTTTCCGGGCGTATTGATGGCATGGGCGACTGTGAGGCCTCGGTGGACGCCATCCAAGAGCACAATACCTCCTAGAGTGGATGTGTGATGAGAAGGTATGAGGTCTGAATTCTCAGAATAGAATGAGATTGCGGCTCCGAACAGGTTTAGCGAAGCTTCGTGCCTGCTCGTGGACGCTTTGTGCCTCCTCACGAGTACATCTTCGAGTCCGTGACCGTCGTTCCCGATTCGGCTAGGCGCGCGAGCAGCTGTCATCAACAGAAACAATTTGTATCTGGCGATAAAGGATCTCCATTCATCGCTGGTCCTCAAAATTCTGTCAGCCATCTTACAATAGGCCCGCTGTGCACAATGAAGGATGACGGCAGGTCGAATCTTGTCTTCTTCATGTCCAACCATGCAACAAGTGTACCTCGCTCTTGGGCCATTCGCCAAGTCTGGATGGTTTTCCAGATAGCTATTGATGTCTTCCCTGATTTCGAGGAAAGCTTCATATACTGAACTCTGTGGAAGAGCTTCCCAGCATCGTATGCTTTGCAGAAGATTAATCCGAAGAGGTGTTAGCTCGCAACCCCGTGACGAGCTCGGATCAGGCCAGAATCGTTGTCGGCGCAAAGACAGTGTGATGGTTCCAAAATTGCTCTCCAGAACCGACATACTGCGTGTCTGTGAGGACATCTTTACGCTTCCAAGTGCGGCGGTTATGACGATTGGGCTCACCGAAGTGAGCGTATTGCAATCTGTTCCTGAGTACGGAGTATCGCAGTGACGAGCCGAAATCGACTGTCAGAAAAATCATGGGATCCACACAGCAATAAGATCTTTGAACAGCGATCAAATCGAGGTCCAGAAGTTTGAACGGAGAGGAAGCCTAAGATTACCACTCGGCCAAAAACATATCCCCCCTGCATAATTCGGCTGATGAGGCAGACCGCGAGGCAGTGCAGTGGCTATGTCTTGGCGTCTCCAGGCAGGCATAGAAGCCTAGCTCCTAAACAAATAACCGACCCTGCAAGAGACACTGGACAAAGTCAGTGAATACATAGCAGATCAAAAGCGGCACACCTTCGATGGGCACGTCTTCGATATGGAGGACTTGGGCATCAGCATCCACCAGCCACTCTCTGACAACGCCCGCAAGTTGATCCTTCGAGATCATTGGCATATTGGACTCTCCGATCAAGAATTGCACCAGATATATCCAAATTATAAATGCTACTTCGACCACTATGAGAAGCTTTGTCAGCAATGCTCCATCAATGACCTAGGGCAGCTGCGTCATTGCGACATTCTGGACGCCTTTGACCGGATTCTCTTGCAGACTTGGGCAGCGTGTTTTGCCCAGCTAAAGGGTTTGGCTTTGGCATTCACGGCGCCATTCAACGCACCAAAGGATATTGACGATTTTGTCGAAACATGGATCAGATTCACCGCGGAGTCTCTCTTGCTGGTCGATGTCGCTACGTGGTCAGGCTTGCAGACGCTCAAGGCATTTCTCAGGACAGACCAATTCCCTACGTCGACCGTAGACGAGACAGGATATTTGCCCCGAAAATTTCACGCCCGAAACTTGGACAAGATTGGTGGTTTGCATGTCAGATGGACGAATCTTCTGTCAGAACATCTCGTTTTGGAGAATGACAACACCCAAGTCGCAATCTTTCATCAAGACAACGCACTTGCTCTCTTTCTGCACTGGTATGCGATCTCGAACATATCCATATGTCTCTTGGATGTAACTTTTGTGTTTAGTGATCTTTTCCCGGACGGTTTACTTGAAGAGACGCGACGAACGCTGGACATTCTCCTTCCACGATTTAGCCCCGAGACCACGCGTTGGTTCCGCAGTCAAACTAGGTCAAATTGGTGGGCATTTCAAAAAACCGCTTACCACATAGACCAGGATTGCGCAACATCCAATATCCTTAAGAATGAACAGCGGAGGATCATAACATTCAGCTATTTTCGCGATCGCTTAATCGTCCTCAAGGAGGAGTACGACGCCCATACCCCCCAAAACATCAAAGAATGCTGGCATGACTATCGGAAACCTGCTCAGTGGTGGGCATTCTGGGTTGCCGTCTTTGTGTTTATATTCGCCCTGTCACAAGTGGTCGAGGGAGCAATCCAGTGCTATAAGGCTTATCACCCAAGTTGAAACTCTTGGACGACAGTGGTAGTCATCGAAGTAGAGGGCCATCATAGTCGGTCAAGTGACGCCAGCATCCTTGAGATTGTGGTAATGCTCCAGGCTGCCACAACAGACGATTGTCGCCTCGATGACACATGGACAAGGGAGTCTAAATATCTACAAACAGATTGCTATAGTTAGTAGGGTAATTGAGGATGGTGTGGTGATCTTAATCAAAATAACTTGGACGGCTTCTCCAAGCTCCCCAGACCAGATTCTTTCGATGAATCAACCGGTCCTGGCCAGCGTGTGGCCTCCCGCGAGGAAGAAAAAAGGCTTTTGAGAACTTGGACTTATATCCGCCTTCGAGTCTGACAGGGAGATATCAAGCATACTGCAGAGCAGAGTTGTGCGGTCCGCTGATTCAGAGCGTCACGTGGTTCCTAGCCTTCCCTAGGCCAATCGAAGATAAGTATGAACCTCCAACTGGGGAGCTGGAACTACGGCTACTCAGCTGGCTGTGGCAGTGTGAGTTTCTTGTCTCCTAGGACGACACGAAAGGGATATCCAGGCAGCCGCCCTATGTACGCCGCGCTAAGCTGTTTCTCAACCTCGTCCTCTTCATCCTCACAAGCAGACTGGCGAGTAGCAGCGTGTTGACCATAGATCTCGACGAAATCAAGAGAGAATATCCAACGGCACATCCATTGCACAGGTTTATCAGAGGATGAGTCCTATGCTTTCACCTTGAATTGGCCCTTTTCCAATGCGTCCACGCCGCGAACCACAATGACACAGGCGCTGGAGAGCATAAGCAGCGAGAAGTCGTACCAGATCAAAGACACATATGACTTGGGCTGACTTCCTCCTGCCACTAGCGCGCCTCCTACAGGCGAGCCCCAGAAGGCGCCGAGGCCTCTGATGAAATAGATAAAGCCATTCACAGAGGCATAGGCCTGGGCGCCAAAAACTTCGATGACGGTGGTGGGGAAAAGGGAATTGTAGCCTAGACGACATCAATGCGTGAAGTTTTTCAGATCGAGAGACCTACCACCAGCGAAAATGCCGTATGTTACAACAAAGGCGATCCACATATGCATATCATCCCCTAATGCACTGGATAGCCAGAAAGCAATCACGGTGATGGCGCTTCCAAGGACGCTGAGCACAAGGGTGTTCTGGCGGCCAGCGACATCCGCAATGAAACCCATGGCTATTCGACTCACCGTATTTATCGCATTGTTCACCGCCAGTAGGGCGGCACCAAACGCAGCCGTGTAGCCCAGTCGTGTGGAGAACTCTGGCATAAAAGTCAGCGGCACGAAATTCCCGGCCTAGAGGGCCTGCTCGTCAGCAGTGTTATTGGGAAGCTATGGTCCGGCTAGAGGATGTCACACGTACGGCTTGTGCCATTGCAGCCACCGACTGCAGAATGAATGCCGGCTTCTTCGCGAGTCGGAGGTTGACCAGGGTCGGCCGCTTGACGGTGCTCCTCGATGGTGGTGCCGTCATGGCGATCGGTAAGGCAATGGCAAAATTAACCAGGCCAAAAATTCTGAGGGTCCAGGCAGCACCGAGTCGGGCAAGCATTACTCGTGCCGCAGGTGCGTAGGCGAGGCCACCCAGGCCGGCCGCTGAGAGGATGAATCCCATGGCGGAGCCTCGATGGGCATCAAAATACTCGGGCGCAACGGCGACCACAGGGAAGTACAACAGCGAGGTTCCGACGCCATAGATAAGGCCTTGAGTCAGCAGGAGCTGCCAGACCTGAGCAACAGTCAGTCAGATGCGGTCGGTCGGTCACCAGGTGAGGTACTCTGTGACAAAAGCTTGCCAGCACGTAGCCGAGTCCGATCAGGGCGGCACCAGCCACGGTCAGAGGTCGTGGATCTCTTGTTCGTGCCATCAGTGGGTTGACGAATATTGACCCTCCCCAAGTCATGCCAGCAGCCAAGGTGCCCACGAATGCGAGTGTCGCTTTACTCTTCACCTCGCGCTTGGGTAGGAAAGGGTCTTTATCGCTGCTACCATCGGCCAGATAGTAGCTGAGGAAAACACCATATGCTTGGTTCAGTCCAATGGTGACGAACACATCGAAAAAGGCACACAAAAGGATCCTTGTTTGGCGCTGGCGCGAGACTGGCAGCATCGCAGGCTGTGCATCTTGAGGAATAATGACTCTTGGGAGGGAGGACTCGCCCTCCTCGCCGGAGATGATGATAGCCTCACGGCTGTGCAGTTCCATGGTTGTAGTAGCCATCTTGGAATTATCCGCCAATCGTGATTCCGTCCTTTCAAGACTGCGATTGATCTGTCTCCTGAGGTGGAGGATCGGAATCTACAGTATTTCTCTGCTGGGTGAGGCCGTGTCTCTCCTCATTTGCATGCTGTCCGGTGAGGATAATGCAACCGTGAAACCAAAGATCCATGCAGTCGCCAGGCGGTGACTATCATAAAGCAAGGAGGAATGTATCCATCATCACCGTCCGCGGCAACTTCGGAGCGGCCACGGAGATGGACTCCGATGTCGTCTTCGGAGGCGCGACGATTAAGCGGTAGCGGAGCACCCATAGACGGAGACTAGCAAACTTTTGATGCCATTGGGATGATTGTGTGCTTAGCCGAAGATCTTCCGAGAACAGGAATAATGAAAGATGCCTATCATTGCCGCCCCCATAACACCGCTGGGAGTGAGGCAAAGGGTGAACTATGTCGCCTCTCTCCGCTCTTATTGTCGCTTCCGTATCCACCATACCATAGCAGAATAGAATACCTGTTGCTTGCATACTCTCAGTATGCGGTGAACCCGGATGGTCTGACGCTGTCAGGACACCATGTTGCGGTGATCATTGGCGGTATCGATGATGGTGGTTGATCTGTGCCAGTTGGTGCGGACAGGGCGCCCAATGTCATCATCTTCCATGAGATTGTCCACTGTGCCATCCTTGCCCATATTCTTCGTCTCATTTTTAGTGGCGAGGACAAAGCACACTTGACCGCCTTCCTTGAGTGCACTGTATCGCTGATCGAGAACACTACTCCTTTCCAAAATGTCACTGATCTGATCATCCACTTCTCTCCGGGCCTGATTTCTGCGCTGAATGAGCCACATATCCTGGTGCACACGATTAGAACTTCCAGACATGTCCTCCGTGCGAGGGCCCAAAGAATGAACCTAACATGGTTGAAAGGTGCTATGGGATACATGCGTGGACGTGCGGTGTTGTGCTGGAATTGTATAATGCCACAAATAGAATATGGGCTTCATTCCGTATGCACCACTGCTGGCCGCTGTGGTAGAGCTGCGCCTAGGTTGGCCCGCGATATCTTCCCATCAGCAGCACTTACCAGATTATCATGTCCTGCAGAAGAGAAGGCGTCAGAGCAGATAAGGATAGTAACAAACCCAGTCATAGTCACGGTGCAGCTGCAGCGCCATTATCTAGACAACAGCTGCAAGAATGTAGCGCACACAGCATGCAGGGCTAGTTGATAAATAATACGGCTGGTCGACGCAGGCTTAGCCTGTGGACTCGCTGCCAGCATCTGCCGTGTTCTTCGTGGGAGTTACCATGACAAAATCTGCAGAGGAGACAGCAAATCGTTCGATTCATTTACCTTTTCTTTCGGTGCCTGTCATTGATGGGTATGGCGTCTTGGTTCGTCGTTACTGCAAGATGTCACAGAGTCTGAGGGAGTAATGCTCGGCCACGCTCGGCCACGCTCGGCCACGCTCAGCAATGGTGGTAATGTGTTTCTCCTCGGAGCAATATCCATGTCCATCGCCTCAACGGCCGAGATGTTGGAAGTAATGGTATATGTATGAGCACCTGAATATTAGCCGTTAGGCGTAGCTGTTACCTTGAAAAACGTGCAGCGGACGTGCAGCGTTTGTGCCCCATTTTCTTGCGGACGACATCGTTTTCTTTGCAACAGGGACAGCAGTCAGAAAAGCTTTGTGGGCCAATCTAGGGCTAATTCAAGCAAGATATGGCACAATAGCAGAATCAAACGTCGAAAGGCAGAGGGAGAAACCGTAACTCCCATCCTCTCACCCTGGGCATATATTCCCCCTCTTCTATTGCCTTGGTAGGCAAGACCTTTGTTCTCCTTCTCCTTAGTGTGTGAAAATGGCCATCAACATGCTTGGTATTGTCAGCCCATCCTTGGCTTTGTCGGTCTACCCAAGTCCTCTCCACTCTGCTGTCCATCGAGGCGCAAAGACGGATCGAACGGTGGTGCAAAGCATATAGCATCGTGAGCGTCGAGTGAAAGACAAACATCGAACAACAAACCATCATCGTCATCATCTGTATTGCTGCGCAGTGACCTCGTCTCCATCCTTGAAATGCGAAGCACAGACAAGAGGTGTTGTCGCGCCAAGGCGTAATCAAAGCCCAAAGCTCAAGGGGTGCCGAGCCAATCAAGAATCAGCGGGTCATTCTCGCAGTGGTGGCATGCCCTGTTTCCCTCCCTGTGCTAGCCGAGCTCGAATCTGTGCTGCTTTCAACCCTATCCAAGACTAATGACTTCGCTATCTAGAGCTCTGTTAGGTGCACTGTAACTTTTACTATTGGGGCTATTGCGTTTGGTTTTTTAAGGGTGATGAAGGAGCGGTAGCTGTGGGTGCACAGCCACAGTCCGACCGAGGCGCCAATTTTCACCGCATATGAGTAACCTCTCTTTGACATGGACAATGAACAAAGATATCACCGTGACGCACTCACGAGGATCGAGTCGTGGTGATCATGATTTTAAGCACCCATTCATTCTGCGACTCAGCAAATCTTCAGGAAATGATCACTCTTCAACGGTCCTCATGACGACAACCAAATCTCAGCCACAGTGCTCACTCCAAGAGACCATCAGGCTGAATCGATTCTATTCTCTTGACGAAGATTTGCTGTTGAAGCAAGTCCAGGAGGCCTTCACTCCCGAACTGGAACGACTCAAGTCGGCCAAAGCTGTGGAAGCTGGCTCCGCACAAAACCACGTCGCTCGCGGCGACGACCGAATTTTGACCCCATCGCAGATTCTCTATGGGGCTGACTTTGACGAGGTTAACCGCACCCTTGTGGGCGTCCTCGCACTGCGCTGGATTCACAATAATGACTACGAGCGCTTCACATCTGGTCAGCAACCAAATGTACGCTTGCATCGTGTGTCGTTTGATTGGCTCCGCAATCTCTTTCACAAAGGACTCCGGACCCCGGACGATCTCTTTACCCTGGTGCTGTCTATGGTCATCAACGATCTCGGCAAAGATCCCAATCTGGAGGAGGATTATTTCCTCGAAACCGGGGAGAGATTGACCGACCAAAATCATGACGCGCTTCTTTTTGCGGCGGCCCGTGCAGACATGGTTCCATGCTTGAACATGCTCGACAGACAGCAACGGGACGATGTCATGCTCGGACTCCAGCTGGGATCAGAACTCAACGCCGGACAACTGGCTCAAGCCGAGAGCGTGCCGATCAATCTCGAGGGCCTTCTTGACATGCGGGGACACGAGCACGCCTTTGAACTAAAATTTATGGAGCAGATCCTGGATGTGGCCGGGGCGGCAGGGCATGCCGATGCCAGCGGCGCCAAAAACTTCATTGAGCCTGTTTTCGAGGCGTTCAAGACGGTGCATGAGGTGTCGCTCGACATCATCGAAGGCAACTCTAGTCTCCGTCAAGGGTATGACAAAGTGCTTACCAAGCGAGGGGACATGCTGTCGGTCAAAGGGTTCCGCAGACTGAGCGTCAGTAATCGAGAAGAACGCGCCCTTTTACGGTTGTTGACCATGGGCCGAACCGCCGACAAGGAACAGGCCGAACTGTTCCAGAACGCGTTTGACGGACTGGACCAGCGTCACAAGGACCAGCTCGTGGCTGGGTTGAACATCGATGGCAATGAAAATGAACGCGCGGTCCTGCCATACTACATGCCCGCCATGATATCCGAAACCTTAAGTAGGACCAAGGATCTTTCAGTCGATGAGCGATGCAAGGCTTTGACCAGCTTGATGAGGTATCTAGCAAGGGTTCTCGGGACCACGGGAACCGACATTGCTGATCTTCCAGAAGACTTTGACCTGAACAGTGCTGCGCCGGGTATTGTGATTGAGAGGAACATGATAAATGCTAAAGAGGTTATTGGGAGCGATGACTTCAAACTAAATCCAGATTTGCTCGACACGCTGGAAGTTCCAAAGGGCCAAATCTTGCAGCGGCGAAGGACCAGTCATTCCCTTTGACGATCGGTCTGGTGAGAATTCCAGGTCCCGCGTAGCCAGGCTCTGGATGAATCTTCCGACTTGGCCATCACAATTGCAGGCTGTATGTGACAGTCCGGATTAACCGTCTCAATCAAGAACGAGCGAAACGTTCGCCAACGGCTACTGTCATCTCTGGTTTAAGGCGACGACCTCGGTGTCTGCACCACCGAGAGAACGACCCATTTCTTGTCTGCCAACGAGAATAATCCCCAGCTTCAACACTGGCCGATCTCTCACATCAGTAGCGGCCCGTTCTTAGACCAGGATCAATGGTTCTTCTTGATAACGAGTTTCTCCAGACCACCTTATCTTCTCTCGTCTCGTCATCTTGTGGCCTGGGGATGCCATCAACATCACATACGAAGGCCTCAGGTTTGGGACGAAACGTAACTGGACCTATCTGTAAATCTTATTTGATGGGGACGTGAACTCGACAAAGAGACTGCAAACGTCTCTGACCCAGAAGTTCAACTTGACCGAATCGGCCCATCCGATCTGAGATCTCTGCTGGTGAAAAAGATCTTCCTCCATCGTCAGTCTTCGCGCCGAGAACTTCAGCAGACTAATCCGTGACTGATGAGATTTGTCGGCCATTGCATCCCAGATTGCAATGCATATTCGCCCTCGTACTGAATCAACGGCATCTCTTCTACTCTGTCGCCAGAGCAGAGTCTTCTCCCGACACCAAGTCTACCGCATCGCTGCGGCGTGTTCTTCGTATCCAGCCGTCGTGATCGTACACAGCGCCCTTCTATTCCTCACTCCTCTCGCCCGTTGTACATATCGTTAGGTTCATCATCATAAACCGTGACTCAGGTGGCCAGGCAGGCTTCTTACCCTGTCTGTCTCCTTTTCGGCGTATCATCTTTGCGGAACATATCCCGCAAAAACTCTTTCAACCCGTAACCCTTGGCACCAGCCTCATCTCTTATCGTGCCCACATGGCCATGATACTTCTCAGCGCCAAATCTCTCCATTATGCCACCTTCTTTATGGCCAACAACCGGCACTTTCACCCGCGGCTTGCGGCTCCGCTCGAGAATCTCGTCCGCCAAGGTCGGCGCCACATCCGCGTAGCAGCGGTTCAGCTCGCGCTCGAGCGTGTAGTATGGTTTCTGAGCAATCTTGGGGGCCATGAGATTGTAAGAACGAGTGAGACTGTTGAGCTCGTTGACTGCGAGATTGAGGTAGGCCGATTCTGCAGTTTCCCATGCCTCGTCTCGGAAAGGATACGCCATGGGGATAATGCCGTTGCCAGAAGGCGGGCCAGTGGGCATCGATGGCTGCCTTGGTCCCTGCTGGGTACCTGAGACCTTTGTTGGATCCTGCACCGCAGCCTCGGTGACTTTCATCTCCACCTCCGGCTGCTCTTGCTGCGGTGGCTGCTGCGGTGGCTGCTGCGGCGACTCCTCCATGACACCAGCAGGGACACTGATCAGGCTGCCATCGCTACTGATCGAGCTCACTCGGTCCATTTTGGGCGCTCTCGGGTTGACCTTTTCCTCAGCCAACGCGTACGCGTTTGCTCTTTGCATCTGCTCGTCCACACTGCCACCTTGGCTTGCGATCATCCGGGCCGCATGTCTTCGCCAATTATTCCTCAGCCGACTGCGAAAATTCGACACCGTCTTTCCCAGCTCTTGTTGCTTCTCAATCCAAGGCGGAACAATCTCTTGTTTTTGGATAATCTTGTTCATGAAATACTCGGTCGTGTCCAAGAAGGGACTGTTGGCCTTATAATCCTTCTCAGTGTGGACTCCCTTGCCACGTCGGATGTTCTTGAATTGGCCTCGAGCGATGGCGTCTTCGATCCGTTCGTTTGCTAGACTGCTGAGCCCTTGTAACGTCGTGGGCATGGGTCGGGCTCCTGGTGAAAATCGTTCTTTCAGCTCTTTCCGTATCTGCTCCCGTTCTTTCTCTGTCATGTCACTCTGCTGGCTGAGCGCATATATGGAAGTCTTATCCCTTGCATTTGCCAGTCGATCTGCCGCGGATATGTTCTTTTTCGGTGCAGGGCGCAAATTGACCTTTGAGGCGATCCTCGGAGCCGCGAAAGGCGTGCGGAGTTTCTTGTGACTGTCGTCGAGCATCCTCAGCGCGGAATCCGCCGTTGACTCGGCGCCTGTCCACGGCGTAGCAGCAGCTAGATCTCTGCTGCCCTTCCCGGCGAAGCTCTAATCGACCATCAGCCACGGCCACCTCATTGCCACGAGTGCCAGAACCCACCGGCATATTGGCCTCACTCAGCGCTCTCTGATTCTGCGCATTGAAGGCCATCTGCGCGATTCTCTCCTCCAGCTGCTTCTTCAATTCCCCAGAGAAGCCCACGTCCTGCATTAATGCCCTGTCGCTCTTGCTTCCCGTGTCTATGGTCTCTTCCGCCATCTCGGCTAATCGTCGAGACATGGCCCCCTGCTCTTCCCGCTTTTGTGCTCCATTTTGGGAGTGATTTGACTTCCTGGATTCTTCGTCTCGAAGCGGCGGACAAGATCTGAATGCTCTCCGCCCATGTTGCGAGAGAGGTCTAAAGCCCCGCCCTTGTTGGGCGTCCAAACAGCGCGCACAAGTCCAGATTCCGGTGCTCGAATGTCTCATCTTCGGCAGATAGAGCCCCAGAGCCAAACAGGACCAACCGAGGGGAAAACATCACCAACGGGTAGATACCGTTTCACAGTCTGAGTAGCATTTCACGAGCTTCGTTCGCCGTAACTTTTGCCCGCAGGCTTGGCAACTTCAATTGCTCCATCTACTGATATGCACTGGTGGCAGCTCAACACTGCACTCAGCAAGCACCACCGTCCGGGTGCTGAATCGTACTGTACCTATTACCCCGGCGGAGTCGACCATTTAACGTGCTATTTGGACTTTGTCTACGACCCAAGCAGAGCACGCTTTACCTCTCGCGGCTCCGCCCGGCCACTGCACTGAGAGCGCGCATCGCCCCTAGAAATATTCTGGCTACACACCGTCTCACCTGACAAACTCATAATGCCTCCTAAAGGCGCCTCCACCGCCGTCAATCCAATCCGTCTTCAATCCGTTTCGCGCCTCAGAATTAAGCGTCCAGACAAGCAAGAGGTGAACCCGTGCCTTGGACCGATGAGCGCTATGTTGAGTATGTCCAATCAGTCTTTGCCCATTGTTTGACATCTATACATCCGGTGCAGGCCTTTAGAGGCACTGATTTGAAACATATCCCTCGGGGTTTCACCCGTCTGCTACAACAATCCCTTTGGCGGTTCCGACATCTTCAATGGCAATGATCCTGCAAAGCCTGGCCTCATATACCCATCCATCCAGATTTTCTTTGTCTTCATCTTCCTTGTCCCCCTCCTCCTCTATATTCACCCTGAATGCTCATTTCACAAAGTACAAACTAACATCCAACCAACACAGACTGCTGGGCCTCCGGCGGCGCGGCTGGTGGCTGCTCTCAGCTCGAACAAGCCCTGCGCGAATGCATGGACTCTCCTGTACGTACAGCTTCACATCCTCTCATTTCTCTTCTTACTCCATGAAAACGCAACTTTACCACACTCACCCTCACCTGAAGAAGAGAAAAGACCTACCAAACTAACCACTGAAATATCAGAAACCGCCACCAAAGCCCAAATCCGCCATCAATTACCATCTCTCCCGCCTCTATCCCAACATAGCAGGTTCCAAGAAGCGAAAAGGAAGTCTCGGCTAGGTCATGACAAAGAACTCGGATCAAATCAAGTGGGGAAAGTCGCACTCCATTCCAACCATCTTCACTTGTACATTCACCATGGCCGTCAGAGATATCACCGTTGCATCATGCATCCGAAGGACAGGGCGGGAAAGAGGCGTTACGGACTCATCACGTTGTCTTGTGAGATTCAATGTACATCAAAAAGTTGGGTTACAAGCTCCAAGTCAAGCCTCACCAACAAAACCGGCGAATAGACATATCTGCACAAAGCTGAGTCCCTGTCATAAGCGTAATGCCATGGTTCAAATATGCACCAACCCCAACATTACCTTTAACGTTCCAACGCTAAATATATTACAATGCCAAAGTCAATGCAAATGCAGCAAGACCCAACCGTGTATCGCGCGCCGGATCGATCATGCCATCCCAATCAGTTGCGTGCCGCCGTTCTCAATGTCATCATCATGGTCATGATGGTCATCATCATCAATTCCGCTTGAACATGAAGTAGCCGTACATCCCACCGACCACCTGTTCGGCCATAGGGATCTTTCTCATCCCCCACCAGCGAGCACCCATCTTCCAGCTCCTGTACCCGTCGTCCATGGGCTTCTTCTCATCGGGTCGTGCCTGTCTCACGTACCAGCCGCGCCGTCCCAGTTCTTTGATCACCCACTCGGGATCCTTGGCATTTCTGTTCCTCTTCTTGAATTGGTCAAGAACGTTGGGTCCTAGTTCGATGACTTCTAGTGGTAGCGTGTCCGTGCTCGTCAACGTCGCGGGTGAATACGACAGGCTCATTTGTGTGACGGACCCCACATCCGTCAGATCGATGTAGCGGAGCGTACGCGGCTTGTCATCCTCTGTTGACCGGCCGTGGTCGTCGACGCCAAAAATCCTGCTGAGGTCGCTGCTGAGGCTCAGATTTGCCCCCTTTAGCCCCAATTCTTCCAGCTGCGTCGCCAACCGTCGGAGTGCGGGGACGTGCCGGGTGTTGATTCTCGCACCACCAAGGTTCAAGGATCGCAGGGTCGACGGGAGTGCGGGGAGTAGCCTGCTGACGTCGTTTTCAGATAAGAGCCGGTGTCTGGAAGCATCGGCCGACAAATTGAGGTACACCACTTTATCGTGGACGGCCGGGTGTTTGGTCAAAAACTGGACCACCGCTGCCCCGGTGAGACGCGTGCAGCGCTCGAGATTGAGGTGCGTGAGGCTGGCCGACGTGGGGATGGAAAGGAGTGCCGCATCATTGACCAGGGTGTGTGCGACATCGAGATGTGTGAGATTCACCAGCCGGGGCAGCAGAGCCTCGAAAACAGGCTCTTGAAGAGTGGTGCACTCGTGCAGAGACAGTCTTTGGAGCGACAAGGGGAACGAGTCCCAGAAGCTGGTGTGGTCTCCCAGTGACATGCCCGTGCAGACAGTCGTAAAAGCTTCGGCAAAAGGCTTGGAGGAGCAGGCGCAAAAGTCGAGCGCCTGAAGGGAAGGCGTGCGGAACAGCGTCAGCAAGACTTCCACGTCAAGCTCGTCGTCGACATGCTCATGAACGAGAAATGCTTGCAGGTTCGGCATCAGATCCAGGCAAGCCTTGAGCGTTTGAGGTGTCAAGAAAGGAGTCTTGGTCGTGGTCGACCGGGCCCGGCCAAAGCCGATGCTTGAGTAGTGAGAGAAATCGAGCCAGTGGACCAACTGGCCGAGCATGTTATCCGCGTTCAAGCTGCGAGTGAATTTCGCGAACGCTCTGGATTGTGGAATCGAAACATGTCGATACATGACCCGCAGAGCGGCGGTATTCAGCCTCTTGGAGACCAAAGAGCATGATGCAAGGTCCACTCGCGGTCGTGCATATGGATCGGCTGTTTGGTCAATGGTGACATAAGAGAGGATGAGATCTGGTCATGGTTAGTGCCAGGTGTGCTTTCGTGGGGACGTCCGTTCTTACCAAGAATCTCCAAAGGAAGACATTCCAGGGGAGACCAGTTCTTGTGGATCGGAGTGGGCAGAGACGACGTCGATAACACAGGTGGAAGAACGTCGTCCTCGTCGTCCACGGCGGCCTCATCAAGCACGTCGGTGGTCGAAAGTCTGCTTCGACTCAATGCCCGAATCTTCTCCCTCCACACGTCAAGGCTGAAGTCCAAAGGTCGCACCCCGCTGCCGACGTCGGCCGAAAACGATGACTGATAGAGCTTATGAGCGAGCCTTCGCTTATCCAATTCGTCGAGGATCTTCTCCAGCTTTCTGGGATTGCTTCGAGCATATCCTTCCAACCGGGCCTGGACATATTCCTCGTGCGTTCCCCCGGAGTGGTAGGAGCACAACCCCTTCGTCTTGCACCACTGGCTACAAGGCCACGCAATCCACTCCACTTCTTCGAGATCTTGGGTCGAGAGAGAGGATTCAAAGGACTGTGGCAAGTCCTCGCCTGAGAAGCGATGAGTCAGTCGACGCCGCAGGAGTGGAGAGGATGACGGGGAAGTACGTACCTGATTCCTCCTTGACTGACGCATACGAAAACTTCCTGGCGGTGGCCATGGCTCCAGGGGCTTGTAGAAGGTGTGACGGAGGTCTGTCGGCGCTAGCACTGATAAATATCGTGGTGTCGGATTCCGGTAAAGGACTCTGAGACGGTCCTAATGGCGATGTGCCGGGAGTATACATGTCCCCCGGTTGAAGAAGACGTTCATCTTCGCCAAAAATGCCGAACCGAAATTGCGCCATGTCAGGGGTGAAATCCGTGTCGACCATGGCGCCTGTTGCCCTTCTGTAATCACGTCAGGCCAAAGCACTCCACTCAGCAGGGACCTGAGGGTCAAGAATGGGAGCAGCAGCAACAGGGAGAAAACTGGGGGTAATAGAAACGCCAGGAAAGGTCAGATTTGTAGACTGTTTGTCAATCTTTTGGAAGTCTCTGCAGGCGGCGACGCTGTCATCACATAACGCGTAACACCTTGGGACTTGGCCGCTAAGCAGTTAACGGCAGGCTATGAATCACGTTCGCCCAGATTTGCTCTGTCCAGCAGGACGGCAAAGAGCAGACTTCTTCCGCCGTTGGGAGCACACGATGTGTCAAAGCCCGCCGGGAACGGCCAGCGTGGCGAGCGGGCGACCTGGGCTGTGGTGGCCCAGCCAGGCGAAACATAGAATATCATGGTGTCAGGAGGGCAAACCCATTACGTAGAGGGTTTTAAAAATCCGGGGTAGCCGGTCTTGGCCGCGCTCTCTCGGCATTCACGTGCCATGGAAGAGATTTCAGAATGGTGGACAGTATGAGGTCAACAGCGGAGAGCATTTGCACAATGTGACTGACTCACAAACGGAATGCATGACACATCCATACTACCTTTGCCCGTGTCTTCTCCGCGGTGTCGCCCGTTGATGTATTGCATATACTGATCGACATTGTATCCATGGGCCTGCCGTCCACCGGTCTCCCGTAGCCCCCGGGTCGCCGAAGATGGCAGCGAATCCGAGTAGGCGAACGCTGCACCCGAGTATATGATTGCTGAAAAAATACTGATATCATCTCTTGTCCAACCTATGCCTCGACCCAACCCCCTTGGGTGACATCGAATCTCTTTGTTCCCGCGCGTGAAGGCGGCACATTGAGGCTTAACTCACTCACGGACTTGCCAATGGCTTCCAGGTCGACCTCTTCTGCGGCCGTCACCGGCACATTGTCTTCCTTGAGACTCTCGCCCGTCCGAAGTCTCTCACAGAGACCCTTCAGGACGCCGCCCAGCCATTCAAAATCCTTGAGTTCCAGGTAGATCTGTCCGGATATTCGGGTCCAGATCTGCCCGTTGTACTGGTAGATGGCGACAAACGTGTGGAACTCGTCGACCAGGGTCTTTTCCATCCACGCAATGTGATGTGGGACATCGGCTACCTGGACGACGATCGGGCCGCCGGGTGAGTGGAGAGGAGACGAAGCAGCGCGGCCAGGCTCCGTCCATGGCGCTGGCGGAGCGGTCATGGTCGCCCCTGGACTTGGGAATCCATACGAGGTCTGGCGCAGGGCGGGGGAAAGGCCCCCTGCACTTCCGGCGCCTCCAGGTCCCAGACTCAGGCTGCCTCTCGCCGATGCACCGGCGATGGTGATCGGGAGGAGGACGTTGGCCATGGCACAGTCTCGCAGTCCGCCCGCCCATCCGACTCGACCTTCGTCCCGACGCATGGCTTCATAGCTGCCCATGGTCTTCAGGCCCTGTCCCAGGTCGAGGTCGTCCATGACTTCGGTGCCCAGCACCATGGCCAGGAGATCGGCGCCACGTTGCGCAATGTCTCGAATGTAGTTGTAGATCGCTTCCTCGCCACCGCACAAGTTTTGGCGAAAATTCAGGGCGGCGGGAACGCAATAATAGGGCGTGTTGTCCGCCGTGGCCACAAACTGGAACAGGTTGACAAAGTCGGATTTCGTCGTGGGCGGCAGTGGATTGCGGATCTGGGACGACGCGCCGGGAAGAGGTTTGAAGCCATGAGAAGTGGGAAAGGTGGTGCGAATGAGGTGCTGATTGCGTTTCGGGACGTGGAGCACCGCGCATCCTCGTGGTGTGAACAGCCACCTACCGGCCATCTCGTTAGTTTGCTCTATGGATCGGACGGGGAAACTCGGCTGCATAGGGAGGGCTAGGTCCTCCATGTCGGCGTACGTACTTGTGACAGTTGCTGACGAAGAAGTCTGCATCCAGCTGGCCCAGATTCAGCGGAATCTGACCGATACCGTGGGCGCCGTCAACCACGCTCAGGATGCCGTACTCTTTGCACATCCTGGTCAGCCGCTCAAAGGGGAAGCGGACGCCCGGGACCGAGACTATGGTGTCGAAGACGGCCACCTTGGGCGTCAGGCCGTCGTACAAGATTCGTGAGATGGTTTGCGAAAAGGCGTTCAATATTTCCGGATGGGTGCATGGCAAGGAATAGGCAAAGTCCTGGCCATGGCCCACTTTCCGAAGCTGAAGTTGTGGGTTCGTCTCGGCGATGGAGGTCAGAGTCTTTTCACAAGCACCATAAATGGTGTCGAAATAAATGATGCAATCTTTCTCTTGGTACTGGAGATTGCGAAGGACCGTGTTGATCCCTAGGTCGACGTGTGAGAAGGCGCCCGGACAAGAATTGCAGACCATTCCGTACCTGAAGTCGCATTCTGGACGAAGACGCACTCGTCGGTGGGCACATTCAACAATCGCGCCACGCGCTCCCTGGATTTGTCCAGGAGGTCCACGTACTGATAACGCAAGAACTTGTCGGGTGCCGCCTCGGCGAGTTTCTGATAGCCACGCAGCGCGTTTCGAACGGGCAGAGGATAGGTGCCAAAAGAACCTTGGGGATGTTGTGAGCAGATCCATCCCACAATGACTTGCAGCGGTTCGTGGCGGTCTTGGCAGCATCACTGATCACTCACCATGGTTCAGATTTATATACTTGGAGTCGAACAAAAAGTGCGATCTCATGCCATGACCAAACTCGGTGACGTCGCCAACAGAACCCATGGTGGTGGTGATGGTGGTGATGATGGTGCTGGTACGTGCTGCTGATTTCGACTTAGTAATTCATCTGGCTCCGAGTCTGAGGGAGAATAGGGGCCCGCTGCCTGGGGTGTACTCGGTTTGGCGTTCAACACAGCTCGACCGGTGCCGAATATCTACAGTTGACTGGTGACGCTGATGACACGGGTGGAAATTCGGAGTCGAAGAGACTGGCTTTTCTCAAACACCAAAAGACGAGTCAATGCCCAGCATGAGTCAACTCGACAGCGCGGCGCGTATCTGGGGATTGGGGCCGCCACGACGTGTAATTCGTAAAGGGCGTGCCAATGTAGATTGGCTGGGTAGGCCTGAGCTTTGGTGCCATCCTTAGTGCCATTCTTGCGTCGGGGTGGTGCCAGAGGGCCAATCGCAATCAAGCTGACATTCAATCCGCCCTCAATCTTCAACTTCGCAGCAAGAGATGATCAGGATGAGGGTCGACGACCTCTGAACGGCTCGAAATTCGGCCTGGGGCAGATCTCCTCAGCGGTCCTGTCCCCTCTATGGACATGACTCGACGGTAGAAATGGGGACATCTTGTCTTGCCTTTGACAGGAGAGGTGAGGGGTCAGGCGGGGGCAAAGGCAATGGAGGAACAATGATCCGGCCGTCAAAAGCCTCGGCCCGTGGCATTGTCATTATCAAGCGAACTTGGTCCGCAGTTGCGCGGCAAGTCATGTTCGGTCTTGATGCTGTTGGTGCTCGAGGGCCGTGCAGAGCAAATGCTGGAGAATACCGAGCCAATTTATAAGCAGACAGATCTGACACCGAATACTTGAAGGCTGTGTCGACCGCAACCCGACTGCCATCCCCTTCGATTCACCGTGACCGAGTTGGCCAACCGACCCAATCAATCAATCCATTAGCCAACATGCCCAAGTCGGTCTCCATATCCAAAGTCGACGGGAAGCCGGGCCACGTCTACTACCCCTTGTCTCTCAATGAGGTGCCCAAGCCGACGCCCAAACCGACGGAACTGCTGATCAAAGTCCACGCGGCCGCACTGAACCATCGCGACCTCTTTATTCGGCAACATCTCTATCCGGGCACGGCCTTTGGCATTCCATTGCTCGCGGATGGCTGCGGCACGGTGGTTGGACTGGGCCGTGATGCCGATCCGAGGTGGAAGGGGAAGAGAGTGGTGTTGAATCCTGGCCTCGGATGGAAAGATAGTCTCGAGGGCCCCGAGGACAAGGCCGGATACAAGATTCTCGGGGGGACCAAGACCAACCCCAATGGGACGCTACAAGAATATCTCGTGATTGATCAGTCCGAGGTGGAAGAAGCACCTGCCCACCTCTCCTCGGTCGAAGCCGCCGCGATCCCCTTGACGGGCCTCACCGCTTGGAGAGCGGTCATGGTCAAGGCCGGCGCCCACAATCTCCAGCCTGGCAAAAACGTCTTGATTACCGGCATCGGGGGCGGGGTGGCATTGATGGCGTTGGAGTTTGCCAGAGCGGCCGGTGCCAATGTGTGGGTGACCAGTGGGAGCGAGGACAAGATCAAAAAGGCCATCCAGCTGGGCGCGACCGGTGGAGTCAACTATAAGGAGGAAGGATGGGACAAGAAGCTCTTGAGCCTGTTGCCCGCCGACCACAAACAACTCGACGCCATTATCGACGGTGCCGGCAGTGACGTGGTCGAGAAGGGTGCAAGGCTGTTGAAGGTGAGTTCTTTTCCCGGACCATTGATTGGCTGTCACTGAGTCATTTTTTCAAGCCGGGTGGTATCATCTCGATCTACGGCATGACCGTCAGCCCTAAGATGCCCTTTCTGATGCAGGCCGTGCTGAAGAACATCGAGGTGAAAGGGTCGACCATGGGATCCAGAAAGGAGTTCAAGGACATGATAGAATTCATCAAGGCCAAAAAGGCGAAGCCCGAGATCTCTCGGGTCGTTCGAGGTCTGGATCTCGACGCCATCAATGACTTGTTTGAGGACATGAAAAAGGGGGCCCAGTTTGGCAAATTGGTCATTGAGATATCCAAGGAGAGCAGCGACACGAAGCTGTGAATGACGATGTCTCCCGCTGCCGCCAGGAGCCAACAGCACTTGATGCCCTTCTTTGCGCGGTTGCGAGAATGCTCGTCTGTGATTATATTGTCGCCACGCAGTGTGACTCGCTCATAGACAGAGCCGGAGCGGGAAACAGACGCTTGTGATTGGACATTATCCGTTGCCATGAAGTTAGCATTGGCGTCGTAGCAACGGCGTGACCATGCTCTGGCAGCGCAACCATTGATCTGCTTTGAGGATAGAATGGTGGCGCTGAGGTGCTGGACAGAGGCACTGTACAACAGGCACTGCACAACAGGCACTGCAAATCAATTCGGTTGATGGGGTGGGTTGTGACTGGCTCTTCATTCTATCTGCTCAGCCAAGCCTTGGCGGAACAGCTGGCTGCACATCCTGGTCAAAACCCCCATACAGATGGACGGTCGGTTGCACACCAAACTTGACAACATGAGGAAACTGTGAACCCATGCACCTCATCCTCAAGATTAGCCGTCCAAGAGGACTAGACTCGGCCAGGAAGGCATGCAGGAGGCAGGACTCTCAGCGGCTGGGGAAAACGATGGAAGGGCCCCAACATTCCGTGAGCTGAACATGGACGCGACCCGCCCCAACCAACTAGCTGCTTCATCTGCTGTACTCCTGGCTCCTGCGAACCACATGCGATGCATGAAGAGCAGATGTCCTCCACTCAGGCACGTCCTCTATGCCGTGCCCGGCCTGCCCCCCTGTGGCGCGCTCGGTCCAGGGCGCGTCCAGCTCTTTTGCTTTTGACTACTCGAGAAGGCCTGGGATGACCGATCCGGCTTCTGCGGACATAGAGCTTGGGGCAAAGGTCGCCAGGAATAGGCCGAGGCCACAACGTCTCGCCATCTTGGACTGTGTGACACATCTTCCATGTGAGGAAAATGCAGGTCGAGACAAAAATAGAAAGATCTGACCTTCAGGGCCACATCTTCAACGATAAATAATCTTCCTCTTCCTCGCCACAGAGAATGGCACGGTACTTTCTCGTGCCGCGTAAGTTTGGATCGTGAGGATGGAGAATTGGCGCCCGGCCGGGAGATCCGTCAGGAGACCGGAGGGGAGGAAGCCGGGGCGCGCGCATAAATTTGGTCTGGCGCGAACCTGTGCTTGTCCTGAGGCCGTGGCGTGTTGTTTTTGGGTCTTAGGTTGGCCCGGCGTCGTCGGATGCAGCAAGTGGGTGTGCTATGGAGCCGTTTCGTCTGCATGCTGGCCAGGCAGACCACATGCATTCGCCTGCCTTTCCTGGGACTGCCGCGGGTTTCCTGGAGCCATGATGTGAAGCCACTATTTGCGGTCTTTTCGACTGATATCCTCGGGTCGGCTCAGTCAGAACCACTTGGGACCAGCTCCATTCAGGCGCGGCAGAGGAGCGGCAGATCACACAGGTCAAGCAGGTCAGCACCAGCAGAAGGTTGTCCACAACCATACCGATGCGAGGAGACTGGCAATGTGGAATGCCACAACTGTGGGCGTTGAGGGGGCGAACAGGCACAGCGACTGGCTGGGAGCATTGGTGCAGCGCTCCATCCATGGTGCGATGGCACTGTTCAGCTGCAGCTATTCTTAGCAGCCAGTAGTGTGCATGACCTCACTCTGCCACCACGCGGCCAGGGACAAAAAAAAAAGGCCAGGGCTTCCCGGAGCTTACGCTTTCATGGGGCTTATGCTTTCATGGCATCTGAGCGATCGCCGCCTGCACACCTCAGGGAGGCCATCAGGTCCAGGGACTGCCCTGTTGCACCATCGTCCATTGCGGCTGTGCTGGAAGTTCTTCTGGCTGCGCTGGTCCAGTATCCCGCATCCCTCGCCATCCGGAACCAAGGCTTTTGGCCAGTGGGCTGCCATGCCACAGGCAAAAAATTCCCATCCACCCACCACCCCCATCTACTGACCAACCGACCATGTGTCGCCGTGAGGGTCATGGCTCCTGGCCAACGAAACGGCCGACTTCCGCAGGGGGAGCGACCAGTCGTCTGTGCCGTCTTTTCCCTCTTTCCCTGCCCTTCCGTGCCCTTCCCGACCCCAGTAGGAATCGTGCCGACACCTCAACCTGTAGGAGGTTGATCCTGCCCTGCGCACGGCACCACGTCGAAAGAAGGCCACTACTCCGCTCACGACCCTGCGTGCCGTCTCCGCTTGCTAATCCTGTCCATCGTCCACTGGTCACCGCCACTCGCTTGTTGTGTGCTCCCTGCTCGTGCCGGTGCTGGTTGTTGTATGACCTGATCGTCCAAACGCGGTCGAGGCCGATATAGTCGATTGCTTCCCCTCCTCGGCCCATCCTCTTCCCAAACCCGCTCCACCTTCCACGACTTTTGCTCAGCCTAATCGACTTTTGGTCCTGCTCGCAGGACATACTTTCGTTTGCTTCCTGACGCTCGCTTTTCACGCCTTCGACCTCGTTCACGGGACATCAATCGCTCACGTCCTTCGGTCCGTTCGCTGGAAAGCCCACTCATCGTTCATCCACACACCCCCCCAACCAAGCGTCCATCACCCTCACCGTCGTTTGGCTGCCTTCGTTTTCGCCTTGACGGAAAAAAACTTGCTCACTTGTACGAACTGGCCTGCCGGCACTGCCAGCACCCGCTCAACAAAGAACCCATCTCATCCGGCGGCATCCTCCGTTCCGTCCGTTGTGAAATACCTGGATACTTGGCCCCGAAAAGCACTCGACCGACATCAGGGAAACGAACCAAAGGAGTTTGGGGTCAGTGGGAAATAAAATACTACAAGGTCAGTAGTGGGCTCCAGGAGCCTCTCAATCGACCGATCTGGCGTGCCCGACCTCTCATTCCTCGGACATCGCCCTTGCAACGTCCCAACCCCCTTCACATATCCATCTATTTGATGTGCCACACCGCCATGTCTCTGTTCGTCTTTGTCGAGTGCGTTTGCTGACATGCCCTCGCAGACTTTAGCGCTCGGCTCTATTCGGCTGTGTTGCACACGTGGGTTGCAAGCAGCCTTGAGATCACCATTCGAGACCAGCATCAGTTTGTCTTCTCGTATCAGGTCGGTCAATACTGTCGAGTGACATCCGGCCTGCTTTCGCTGACCACCAGAGCAGGTCATCATCTGAAATCTGCCGTTCTTTGTTCTTGGGATTCAGTTTACTTCACCCACCCGAGACTCAACTATTTCTGGCGATTGGAGTACAGCTGCTCTTGGTCAGAACCTTTGGGCCGGCACCAGCGCCTGGAACCTTCGTTTGCCGCCCCGCCCTCCTTCGGCCTCTCGCGGATCTCTCTGAGACCTCGGTCGGCGCTTGGGAGGCCGTCTAGGTGATCTTGCCCGACAGACCCAAAATCATCGAATGTTCACCACAAGAACAATCAAGTCAACTTCTGAAGGTTATTACTCTCGTCAATAACACTACACTCGCTTTCTGTTGAGGCGTCTTGTGAGCCTCATCGACCACATTCGCTTAACTTGATCAGTCACTCGCTTCGTGCTTTTATTTTCAGTTTTCCGGAAAGCCGTCAATCTGGCGTTCATCACTGACGATCGCTTCCTGGTAAGTCTATTATTCCTGCGACTCCCACCACCACCACCGCTGTTACTCCACATCATCCTTCTCCTGTCTCAGTGCCATTTCCATTTGAACCAGAGACCTCCGTCCGCGTTCACGGCCAGAGACTTACATTTTACAGTCTGTCCCGGACTTGCAGACACCCTTCATCGTCGACGATACTTTCGATCCGTCCACATTTGTTGGAGAACATTTTGCCGACCAATTCCAGGAAGGCCTCACGGCCAAGCCTGGTCCGCTGTTGTCCATGTCTGCCTGTCAGAAAGGGACCCCAGGAGAACTGCTCGGTAGGTCCCTGTGATGCCGGTGATGATGTCGAGGCTCGAGTCTGACCCCAGATTTAGATTACCCTGCACTTCACGATCCCAATGGCTATGGCATGTACGCTCTGCCTTCCTATGACTCCCTTCCACTGTTCCACCAGGACGTGAATGGCAATTTCCCCGATGCCGATTTACAGTATGTTCCTGGAGGTGAATTCACGCCGGCCAATGGCTACGACGATGACGGCGAGAAACATACTGGAGCGGTGGAGTCACGGAACGGTCAAGCAGGAGCCCACAGTTCGTGCCCGGGCCTCGACCAACAAGACATGACCGCTCCCGGTGCCACGGAGCAGAACTCGAGGAAGCGGAGGGCGTCCAGTGTCTCGGAATATGATGTCGCCGCCCCTCCACAGAAAAAGTCGTCCATGGCACCGGTCCCAGTGCAAGAACCGAACGGGGACTGCTACGATTTCAGCGGCCAGACCTCTCCATATTCGGCGTATGTTCCAACCCCCGGCAGCGCGGGCTTTCCGGCCCAGCAAGCTGCCGTCGCTTCGCCGAGGGCCGTCGGACATCAATACTCGACGTCGACGGCGTCCCAGGTATCGTTGACCGCGCCGTCACCGCACACGCCGGTCTGGAGCCCGTCGTTCACCACCGTCAAGAGCGAACAGAGCCCACGGGCGCCCATGACGCCGGTGCCACGTCCTGCGTCCACATCGTCCCCGCTCAAGTCGTCCGTGCCCAAGCTCGTCCGGACATCCACCATCCAGCAGTCACCCCCTGGCGTCGGCCCGGGCCTCGCGGCGGGGCTTCCCCAAAGCTTCAACCCCTACCTCATGTATCCTCACCTCAAGGCGAATCTGAAGCTGAAAGGTGACCTCGACTCCATGGCTCGGGACTGGAGTGCCGAAGAACGTGAAGCCCGGAGGCGCCTGGTCGAGTTCACGCGCTGTCAGAAGGAGAGCACCATCACGGCCGAGTTCACCCCGGTGGCGCCCCAGGACCGCGCCCCGAGCAGCATCACGATCAGTTGCATTTGGTGGAAAGAGAAGGACGAATACTTTGTCACCAGCGTGGATACCATCTATCTGCTGGAAGCCTTGGTCGGTGTCCGGTTTACCGTCGAGGAAAAGAACCGTATCCGCCGCAATCTGGAAGGATTTCGCCCCCTGACCGTGTCCAAGTCCAAGGCCGACAGTGAAGAATTCTTCAAGGTCATCATGGGCTTCCCCCATCCCAAGCCACGGAACATCGAGAAGGATGTGAAGGTCTTTCCCTGGAAGATCCTGGCTCACGCCCTGAAGAAGATCATCTCCAAATACTCGGCGAGTTACTCATCCACCGCCTCGGCCCTGCTCACACCAGCACCATCCGGATATGCCAGCGTGGACGTCTCAGCCGAGTACCACTACCCGCCGTCGCCACACCCAGACTTCATGGCCACCACCGCGGCACCGTATCCCCTGGTGACCACTGTCGCATATTCCGGAGGACCAATGCCCGGCCGCATGTCGGGAGCCCCCGTCACCACGGGCCCAATCTCTGAACTGCCACTGCAGATGCCCATGCCAACGGCCGGTCCTGTGTACGGCATGCCTGTTCCGTACGGCTATCAGCCAATGCCAGTCGTACATGCATCCGCCTCCATGCCTCCGCAGGCCATGAGCGGTCCTATGGTCCGCATGCCGGCATCATGGGAATTCGCACACTATGTCAACGAAAGTCCGGTGACACTGACACCACCAAACAGCACCCCTGTGACCGTTTATCCTCGGGGTAGTCTCGACACCAGACAATTTGTTCCCGCAGTCCAATATCAGTGAAATTGGGTGGCAAAGTCGGTTGCCTTTGAAATATCTTCGTTTTCTTGCCTGTCTTTATCATCTAGGCCCTCACACCATTTGTGCATAGCAGGCGGCGTTCCAACAAACACCACCTGCCAGCATGCTCCTGACATCACAGGGCGCCATTCCTTTGAGGCCGGAACAACGAGTCATGTACACCTGTACACCATCACGAAATGTCTGCATAGCGCCTGGATCGAGGGGAGGAGCGTGGAGTGGAGCAGTTATGTCTGCCCGAACTCGAGGAGGTAATCAGCTAGGGAAAAATATGACGGATTTCCAAGGTGTTACGTTCCATGTATATGATTGACGATATGACACAATAGAGGTTTCATGATAAAAAGAATTAGCTAACATGTTTCCGCTTACGAGGTCTGAACTCTCGAACTCGCAAGCCACGATTTTGACCAGGGCAGAAGAGGGCAGAAGCCGCCTGACCGCCTGAAACCGCCAAACACAGCGGTTGGCTATTCCAGTTGCCTGGCACTCTTGCAAGTTAAGTATCTATATGTGATTAATGGTCTACATAATAGTGATCTTCATCTCATGCCCATCTCATGCCCATCTCATGCCCATCTCATCACCCATCTCAATCGTCCATCTTATCGCCGACCTCACCGCAAACCTCACCATACACCTCACCATACACCTCACCACCCACCTTATCGGTGACCTCATTGCCTGACCGCTCCATCGATGGCAGCTTCACCAACCCCGAATCTGAATCCCAGCTATGAGTTCGTGTTTGGCCTCTCCGCCTATTGCTCCTAGGGTGGATTTTGTAATTGAATCGTACCCGTGTCAACAACTGAATCGTCTTATAGTCAATTTTTTGACAACATCGTATAATGTACAGGCGGCAGTGAAAGGACTGAACTAGTTAGGTGAGCCTCACCCAGGCTTGGCCTGATTCCCAAAAGGTCAGCATGGCACAGATTTCCTCTCTTGGCGAGCTAGCCTTTCACGGAACAACAACAATTCAAAGGTCAGATGCGCGCATCTCCTCACTCTCAGTCCTCCAGGTAGCCAAGCTCCCGACCTTTGCCAGTTCGTACTTTTATTATGTCTATATGCTTTTCCAGATTCTCAGAGTCATTTTAGCCTAGAAAGCGCCGCGTCGGTACCATGTCTCTCCATCTGCCTGCGACGCCACGTCAATCATCATCGCCGACCTCCATATACCAGGGGTCAATGAGGCCGACCGAGAGATCACCACTGAGAACATCAAATTCAGATGGTATCTCTGATGGCCAAAGCTCCTCGTCACATCGGTTCACTTTCACCCCGCGACGCGTCAAAGCTCCACCACGTGCATGGGAACGCCGACCGGCGACCCCATTCGCGGCCCGCAACGATGCACAGAAGATATGGAAGCGAGTTCCGCTGCAGAATGTGACTGAAAGGCTCAATGGAGCATGGAGAAGAGGAGGGGATCGTGATGATGGCATCATGAGACCCGTCAAGAGACTGCGCACTGGAAATGTCACAATTTGTGAAGACAAGGAGAATGTTGCATATGCGGGTGTGAAATATGATCCAGATGTGGTATCGGCGGCTAGTCCGACAAGGAGGCGGAAGGCGCCGATGACTGTCATGGAGGTTTTTGAACCGGTGAATATTGCGGAGGACCCTTCGAGTTGCGGACGGAGTATGCCCGAAGCGGGCGCTGAGACGGTGCCAGGCACGACCGCTGTGGCCCCAGCGGAAGCGGATTCCGGTAAATCGCACAGCGGACAAGAATTAATACCCAAACTCACCACCAATATTCCCGACCGGCAAAGAGGACTGGAACCTGCACCGCAGAAAGTGGTACCGGAGGCAGTCGAAAATCCACTCTCAAGATCTCCCTCTCCACAAAGCAGACATGATAAGACTCAAAGCGATCACAATGGCGTATCGAGTCTGCACCCGCGGTCAGGGATACCAGATGCTGCGACTGACCATGAGATTGCATTAGAGGGTTCGACCAAAGCAACACACGCCTTGGATGCTCGGTCTGAACAGGAAGAGACCGGCAACGACATCACAGCATCTTCTTCACCGCCTCCGACCAATCCGCAAGAATTGGGATTGGCTTCATCCTCCGCTTTTCATTCCGGCGCTCCCGTTGAAACCAGCAATGTTGTTTCGCAATTTCAGCCCATGGGCTCTGGTCTCGACGTTGGAAGCTCGATCACCGACTCAAATGCGAATCTGCTTGCGGATCATGATGATGCGGCCTTCCTTCATGAGTTCCTGACTCGGACGAGAGCCCAGAAGGCTGCCAGGCTCCAGCCGGACTCGCAAATTCAAACAAATACCATCCCTTCCAATCCTTGCTCCCAAAGCGGAAGCTCGGTCAAGACAGATGTTGAAAATTCACCTCCCAGAGCCACAGATCAGACATCACCGTCGGCCATGCCCGACTGCTCTGAAAATGGAACCGTGAGCCTAGAAACAGAAGTGGAAAGAGAGGCGAACATGGCTTCGCCCCGTCGGCGCAGCTCACGGCTTACCATGCGAGTACCCCGACGTCATAGGTTGAGTACGACCACTCTACCGAGCAGCATCTCGCTCAAGCGTCTCAACGGAACCGAGTTTATATCAATGCAGCGCGAATCACAGTCTCTGGCCTTGGCAACGAGAGCCAACACCAAGAAAAATAAAGGTGACGCTGTGCCCGTTCAGATCAAGCTCGTCCAGCTGCACGCGGAAGCCTGCGCAAGAGAGGGATCAGACGTACCGGAGGAAGACCGGACCAAGAAAAAGAATGGAAAAGAAGTTAGCTGGGACGAAACGCTGGAGAGGTACCAAGACAGGGATGGTCCCACGGACGAGCCTGCCGTCGAGAGTCAGGTTATGGCTCTGCTGCCACCGGAGATTCAACTTGCCACAGACGGACAGGCACAAAAGTCCCAGACGAGGAAAGTGAAGAAGCTCAGGAAGCTGAACGCGGGAACGGTGAACGGCACACCGGCGCCGAAGAGAAGCATTCCTATTCCCGTTTCCACGGTGGACATTCTAGCAGACGAGTATCTCCGCGCAGGCAGACTGTTGAGACCGAGACGGAAAGCGTAAGTTGCGGCCGAGCTTGACCAATACAGATGTGCTTGGCCATGTCCTGGGAGTCATGGAATCTGACGAATTTGATGGACCCCTGCTCATGAACGGCAAGGCGACAGCATCTGTTATTCAGTTGCTAACCTTCTCAGTGTACATAAGGTCCCATCGCGCCACTCGCCGTGCATCAGCTTGCGGCTGCCATCGGTTCCACCCTCATGGATGGCGGAGAGAAAGATGGTGGTCGGGTCATCGCGGTCGGGTCGTTGCGGCCGCGGATAGTGATGTCGAAAACGACAAGCTGACCAGGAGTCAGCAATGTTGCCCCGTTCCCCAGCTGTGTCGGATAGGGGTACCTGCGCACACCATTATAGATGTCGAGCATGTACGAGATCACATTGGCCAAGAGGATGCGGACGACAGCGCTGCCTGGTGTCGACCGCGGGCAAGGCACATTTTGCGGGTGGTGGGCCGTATGTCGTCTGGACAGGCGCAGTGAGTTTCTGGGAGCGAGGCGAAACAGACATTTTTGTTTGTGTCTGAAGAGATGCTTGAGAGCAAGACATACAGAGAATTATACGCTGAGTTACCAACCTTGACCCTGGCCATGCCCTGGTTCACCGAGTCTTATGCATATTACTCAGCCTCCTCTGGTTCTATATCTTCCGCACGAATGATGAGCTTGTGGAACACGGACGACGGTTCCTGCAGCCTGTTAACCTTACCGACAAGTCGACAATCTCCCTCTGGGCACCTACCAAAACAATTTCCTTCATGTCAACGCGTTATACCTCAAAACACTTTGGCCTCGTCCGTCCATTCCATATGGTCCGTTGTCTGGATCCCTCCGATCGTCATTTATGTTGGTAAGACGGGCGTCTGTCAGGTCCCGTTGAATATTCATCGCTTGATGCTGGTAACACGGACTCGTTCCGGAGCGCTCAATGCAGGTGATGACCCATCTCAACGCGGCTGTCCCTTCACCTCTTTCGCTGTCTCCAACCTCCGGACATCCGCTTTCACAGCGTCCAACTCGTCTTCAATCTCCTTATACCTCTGGCCCAAAGTCCTCATCACGTCTCCTCCTGCAGTCTCGAACTCGTCCAGCACCGCATTGAGCTTCTGGATCCTGCTCTCCAGGGTCTGGGATTCATCGTCTGACTCGGTGACTTTTTCCGCCAACCACGTCCTCTTCTCTTCACTATACAGCTCATTTCTAGCCTCAAGCCCCATCACTTGACATTTCCCCTGTAGTCCCTGGGCAACGGTATTCAAAAACTTGGCTCGCGCGATGTGATACCTCGACACAACCCCGTGGTTGGTGACCTCCAGATCCCGAATCAGTAGCTGCATGTGCTCAGATTGCAATCTCGCCAACGTCGTCCACGCATTTGTCAGCTCGTAGAGTGCAGTTGGCACCGTCTTCTCTCTCAGCTCGCGTTGCCGACCGGTCTGCTCCTCGACAATGGCGGCAAGAGATGTTGACATCGAACGCGCATGCTCAAGGCGAGCAGCTTCTGCAACGGCGACAAGGACACGTTCCCACTCCGCCAACTGATCACTCACGGCCTTTCCCACTTTGTCCATGTTCTTCCTGACGGTGTTCAAGTCCTCGGCCAACAGGTCTTCCACTTCCTCTTCTGTTGCGGCCACGAACCCCATGTCCACATACTCCGCTACAAGCGGCATCACGGTCCTCCACTCCTCCGCCGAACCTTCTGTATCCCTCAACGCGCGCCTCAACAGCTGATCCTTGGCCCATCGCACACGACTTTCCTCCAGCTGTTCGCTGGCCTTCCCGTTCCCGACCGCTCTCTTCCTCGATCCGTCCGACGGGTCGATCAGGTGCCGGCATATATGCGTGTACAACACCGCAAACTTTGGATTCGATTCCAGTACAGTCGGTGCCACAGGAACTGGAATGGGAATAGATGTGGACGCAGACTTGGACGTCGAGGTGGCCATCACCATCAGTGTCTTTCCTTGGTGAGACCGAACCGGCTGTTGTCTCGTGAAGTCAAAAGATCTTAGCTACTACGTGTGTACGCAATCCACTCTCCACCTCCATGTCCACCAAAGCTAATAAGATATAATTTAAACTGAGAGCGGGTCGACAACAGCATAGAGCCAAATCATTTGACTCTGGCTAGGGTAGCACAACATTTCCTCCAGTCACACCCAAGTCTTGGCGTTTCTGGAACCCTGGACCAATCAAAAAATAAGCGATAATTACTCTATGAACAACGCAAGTTCAACCCTTCCCAGGAAACGATTGTCATGGCCGCCAGAATGATTGATTTCATCTCATTGTGCCGAGCAGGCTAACATACAACAAGCAAGCTCCTCAACTCGCAAAATCTTGGGAAACTTAGTTTGCTTCCTCCTAGCGAACCTTCCCGTTTGTTGGGCTGCTATGCAGTACGTGATCGACACTGAAACAGATGCCGCTGCACCAGCTATTCACTCCAGGGTTGGTATGTCCAGCGCGAATAGAAAGCCCAAGCGCATTGCCAAAGGCCAGGCCAAGTCAATGATTGACAAAAGACTGCCGGTCCCCCGCTCCTTACTCCTCCTCGCTTTCCTCCGAATCACCGTCATCGTCGCTGCTCTCCTCGCCCGTCTCGATCGAGGGGACGGCGTTGGGAGAGACGGGACCGGCGTATGCTCCAAGCTTGCCCTTCAATTCCTCAATCTGCGCTTCTTGCTCCTGTTTGCTCATGGGCTTGCTCTTCTTGGACTTGGGGACGGTCGGCGCGTTGTACGTGTCTGGCTCCGGCTTGGGCTCGTCCGGTGGCGGCCCGGCATACTTCTTGACAAAGTTCAGCAGCTTCAGCAGGGCATGGTTCGGCACCTCTTCAATGTCCAGTTCAATTTCGTTTTGGTCACTGTTTGCCAGCGACGGGACACTACTCTGAATGATCTTCAGAGCTTCTTGCATCTGCTTTTCGGGCAGCATGGCGATCCCGTTGGAAATGTACTGTTTCTCGGCGAAAGTGACATAGCGATCTTTCTCTGCCTTTGATTTGGAGGCTGCCGTCGTCTTCTTCTTCTCCTTCTTGTCCTTGCCCGGGTGGGGAAAGGTCGCCGCCGGTTTCTCTTTCTTGCCCGTTTTGGGCTTGCCCGCCTTCTTCGTCGGTGGGGACTTTGATTTTTTCGATTTCTTGTGCTGAGTGAGTTCGCCCATCTGTTTGGACATCTCGGCGATCTGCTTTTGCAGTTGCTTAATCTTGTCGTTGCGCTCCGCCTCGCTGTCGCCTTCTTCCTCCTCTTCGCTGCCGTCTTCGTCCTCGTCCTCGGCCTCGGCATCCGATTGAGGCTCGGACGCAGGCTCCCGTGCCGCGATCCAGTCATCCTTGGTGGCCCATTTCTTGTTGAACAGGTCTTCTAGCTGGTGTCCGCATTGGTTGACAAAGTCACCCTCGGGGTTAAACTTGTAGCAGTTCTTGAAGACCAGGCGCACATCTTCCTCGACGTCCTTTGCTTTCTCATACACGTTGTTGTCGAGTTTGTTTTGTATCGTGCCCAGGTCCATGGGCTTGCGAATGATCTGGAAGTAGGTGGGGATGTTAAGCGCCACCGGATCCACGGGGTGGGTAAAGTACTGATTGAAATGCCAGTGCTTTGGATTGGTGAGTTCTTTGATCACCTCTTGGCAGAATCTCAACTGCAGTTCGTACTTCTTCTTCTTGGGTCGGCCGCTCGCAAAGTCCTGATTGCGCTTGGGAGGAACAATGGCTCGTTTGGGCCTTCCATCGAGCGCCGAATCGCGACGAATGAGCGGGATGCCGTCCGGACCGGGGGCGAATGACGGCGTCGGCGGCGCCGCTTTGGGCGACCTCGCGGAGCCCGCCGGGGGGGGGGGGGCCGGGGTCACCGAAGGACGTCGCGGAGGCGCCGTCCGGGTGGGTTCCTGTTTCACCTTGGCCGCCTTTTTGCTTTCCTTGCTCGGCTCTTCGACACCGGCCTTTGGCAAGTTGGCCATTTGATTGTTGAACGAGTTCTGCATCTTTCGGGCCTGCAGTGTGACGCCGTGTTCAGGCCCGTTGAAGGCAACGGAATTGCTGATAATTTGTTCAAAATCGCGGACGAATTCGCTGATCGAAGTGTACCGATTCTGCTTCAGTTTGTGGTCGATCGTACTCAGATCCATTGGAGTTTTGACCACATCAAAGTAGGTGGGAATGTTGAGACCGATGGTGTCCACCGGAAGTCTGAATGCGGTCGAAGCATTACTCTTCTTCAGATTGGAGATGACCTTTTTCATGTGCGCCAACCGAGCGGGTGTGACGGTATCATCGCCATCACTGGTCCCATTCGTGGTAGTGGCGGTGGCAGCGGCAGGGGGAGCGGCGGTCCCTCCGTTTGGCAACTCAGGAGATGTTGCCACGGGGGGAGGAAGATCGGGGACTTTGAATGGCGTCTGCTCGCCAGCCGACACGGCTTCATCCGTTTTGATGCGTTTGGGCGCCGGTTCAGACTCTTCCGCATCCTCCTCTCGTCCTCGCGCCAGCTTGGTGGGCGACGGCGATGCATCCGTCATCGGCTGATCAATGTCATCGGAGGCGGGCACTGCTGGCGCGGGCACAGCTGACACGGGCACCACTTCTGTTGCTGCTTGCTCTGACGGCGCTGCTGGAGGTGTACGCTCTGCGGCTGGTGCTGGTACCGGTGCTGCGGGCGCGACTGGCTTCTCTGCGGCCAGGATGGCAGGAGGTTGTGGCGCTGGAGGAGGCGACTGGGTCGGAGGAGAAGGCAGCCCGATGCTTCTTGTCACCGACGCCGGCGCACTGGCGGCTGCCGCATCGGGGGCCGGTGGCGGAGCAGAGAAAGAAGTGTCCATCGCGTCTGTCGCGGCGCTTGGAGTCGTGTCGGCCACTGTCTCCTCTTGGGGCTTCTGAACCTCCGCCTCAGCGGGAGTCCAGGCCTCCGGTTGTGGTGAGGTAGGCCGGTCCGAAGGTCTCTGAGGGGGCCATGACGGCGGTTCCGATGCAGAATCCATCACAGACTGACTCGTGTCGGCGGTGGTATTCGACGACTGAATCTCGGTCGGTATTGAAGACGGCACACCCGCCTCGGCTGGAGAAGAGGTCGATATCGCGTTCACTCCTGTCGGTCGGGCCGGAGAGGTCAAGAGGTCGAAGCTTGGCGGCTGTGAATCAGGCACGGTGGACATGCTCTGGTCCACGGCTTCACTGTCCTCCACTGCGGTCCCATTCGGGACCGGTGAGTCGGTCTGGGAAGAAACACCGTTTTCCGCTGGCACTCTTGATGATTCGCCTTCGGTGGGACCAGCACGCGGTTGCTGCAGACCATCCGCCGGCGTTTCTGACACCGGTGCGCTCTGCTTCAATCCGGCCGTGGCCGCCGTGGTCTCGGAGTTGGATAGCGACGCTTCCACGTTTGACGCCTCCACGTTTGACGCCTCCACGTTCGACCCGATGTGCGACTCTGCTGGCTGCTCGGACGAGCCAAATGGTGATGACAGACTGAGAAGGGTTAGGTCACGTGATTGTATCAGTGTTCTCGCCATGGCGTCATACCCATTCGCCTCTATCTGCTGTTCCACGTCCATGTCAAAGAAAACCGGTCGGACCAGCCGAACAGAACCCGGGAAATTAAGTATTAGGTAGAATGTAAGTTTACAAGGCCGTGCGCGGGATGGATGCCGCCAACTGTCGAATGAGAACTTTGGCGGGCAAGGATCGGAGTCGACAAGTAAAGAGAGATGAAAGAGCCAAGAGTGTTTCACAACAGGAGGTGGATATCGGAAGGAAAAGACGAATAAGTAGTAGATTAGACAGTCTGGGCGATGCTGACACAATCAAGTGGCAACAACAGTGTAGCCTGCACGACTGGTCAATCTTCCAAAAGTCATGTGACTCAAGGTCGAGATTCGCCTTCGTGCCAAGACTCGGAATCGGCGGACCAGGCGGGAGAATGCTGTCTCTCCCTCAGTGCGTCATCAAATCGCCCGAGCGAGCTGGATGGCCACACAGGCAACGATAGAGGGCGCCGGCGCGCGCGGGCGTGCTTCTTATGGTTTCAACCTGGTCGAGTCGTGTTGTTGATATGTCGTGCCGCGCGGACGAATTGTAGCGAGTCTTGGCGGCAAAGCGTGATGTGGACGTGGGCGTGAGACGCGACGCGGCAAATCCAAGTGACGGTGGTGATGAGGACACACTTTTTGGAGCTGGGAATTTATGAGCGAGGGGCGCCAAATGTTTAAGTAGCCTCGGCCACACATGATGCCGACCTTGCACGCATCAACCGCGCTAGACCCGCCTTGTTCGCCTGCATTTCCCTGGCCCCGGCCTGGGCACTTGTGACTGGCGGTCGTGAGAGTGGGCTTTGCCATGTGCGGCCTAGGGCGGAAAAAGACGCAAAACTCTAAGCTGGCACTGCAGAGGTTCCGTGCAGGGACTGGGCCCGCGTCACCTTCCCGATGCAGGCCATGTCGCACTGCTCCTCGCTCTGTGCCCCCTTTCCACGCGTCGACCAGACCATCCACTTTCCTGCCATCACGAGGGCGTTCTGCCGTGGTCACGGGATCGGCAACAGAAATCGATCTGTCTCTTCCACTCCCGTCATCCGGCAAGAAACTCTGGCCCGGGAAAAGAAGGTTTGGCAGATTTCGGGATTGGGTATGATGTCACGTGCCACATTTCCATGAGTCATCGAATATTTATCGGATAAGAGTGGTTGGGCATCAGAGTGTCAGAAGGAGGTGGCTAAGATTGTGCCTCGGGCCTGTCCTTGAGTCTGTTATCCATATAAGCATTATTCCCGTCAGGATGAGGAGGAACCATGGCCAAGCCATGGCGCAGATTAGCAAGCCTCTATCTCCGGGCTTACCGAGTTGCCTTGCCTCGACGAGTGCTGTGCCGTTCAGGGAAGAGTCCTTGTTGATGGGTACAAACCCGAGGACTGAACTCTTGCCAGGCCGAATCGCACGGTGATGCATGCAATCCGTCAAAGTCAGAGGACTGTCTTCAAGCGCTATGCTTGGTGCGCTGTTTCATCAGATCGGCAAAGGCAGACCGAAGATTCCCCACAGGTGCGAATCAGAGAGAGGAGCAAGTAAGCAGGCGCCGCAGAGTTGGACAGAGCCAGTGATGTCCAATCTGCATGGTGTCACAGCATCTCTGATGGAGTCAATCAAGCCAGAGCGGAGCGCCAGCTGCACATCGATTCAGGCCAGAGAAGAGGAAGAGAAATGACGAGAGAAAGATCGGTGAGGGCTGGAAAGGCCGTGAGGCTGGAAATGCCGTGAGACTCGAGGCCGTGAGACTGGAATCACAAGCTGGAAAAGGGATGACAATGTCAGTCCGTCCACAGTGTGAGTAACCTGATAATATTATATGAAAGGTGACCCAAGCCAAGTAGTGCGGGCGAGAATGGCGCCAACCATAACAGGCATGGCGGCGTCTGATAATTACTGCTAGAGACTGCGACTGCAGGTTTGGAGTGCCCGCAGCCGTGAACTTTTTTTGCAGGCTCAAAAAGCCGGCCGGACAAAGACCAGCAGCAGGAGCACACCACAGGCACAAGACCGATCACACACGGCCATGCTGTAAAGACAATTCCTACTCTTCTCAGACCCTCTTTTCAATATAGTGCCTTGCCTGGTGATCAAAATGGGCAAGAAATCTTCGGCGACGGTGCCGTCCAAGATTTCCTCGGTTGGTGCACCAGCGGTGCCCTCAGGCACACCCACGACGCAAAAGTCGTCGATATTGAAAGCAGCCTTTACGCCTTCCAATTTTCAGCTGCGCCTGTTTGCGTCGGTGATCCAAAGCTTTGAGTCGCAGCAATTGAGGATCCACGACACCAGTTCGGGTCGACTGCGCTGCCAGCATGTGGCCAGGCCCGGGATCAAAATCACGTCTTTGGACTGGGGCTACTACGGCCCTTCATATCGGGAACACCATCCGTCCAACTCCAAGAAGAAGCGGAAGCGGGAACGGAACATGGGTGAAGATGGAGTGCTCGCCTATGGCACCGACAGTTCGGAGATTTGCATGTTCTCGCCCACCGAGGCCAAAATCGTCGGCACCCTCGCCGGCGTCCACGATCGAGGCATCCGAGACTTCAAATTTGTCCAGGACAATTACTTGGAAGGATGGAGTCTGGGGGGGGATGGGAGACTGGTTCAGTGGGATCTGAACAAGGGCCAGGCCATCAGGTTCGTATCGGGCGCATGCACGTCAACGACCTTACTGACGGGGGTTCACTAGAACCATCTCACTACCCGACCCATCCATCAGCACCCTTGGCCGGCCTGGGCCCAGCCTACTCCTCTGTGCCTCCTCGACGCCGTTCACGGTTGATCTTGAGTCCTCAGATGATGTTCGGATAGAGTCGTTTGACTCGTTCAAGGGCCCTATCCACAGCTTGTGCCGATCAGGCGTCCATGATGTGGCCACGCCAGAATATTTCTTAGCGGCCGACGCGGACCGATACATCAATGTCTACGACATGTCGCATCAGACACTGGTGCGCACTCTCGTGGCCGGGAGCGGAGTGGTGGGCGTGGACATGTGGACTCCCGCGTCCGAGGGAAAAGACGGTCTCCATCAACAAATGCTGGCTGTGCTCACCAAAGACGGCGTGGTGGAGCTTTTTGCCCAACCTTTCGTCCCCCCCGCGCGCATCAACGGCGACTTGAAATCCAGCAAGAAAAATCTGACCAAGAAGGCTTCGGCCCAGGTCCGATTGACGGGGCCGGGTGCGAAAACCAAGCTGGTCCCGGTCTTCTCGGCGTCTCTGCAGGGTCCGGAACTCCTGGTCGCGTTCGTCGATGGCGGCGTGGATCTCTCTTTCCAGAAGATCCGATGGCAAGACGAAGCGACGGGGGAATTGTTGTTTGATGGCCTCAAAGACGTTGTCCGAGTGAAATCGGCATCGACCCTGAACACGGCCACACTGAATGGGGTCAAAGATATGGGTCAATCGCACATCGACGAATCTCGCACGGTCGTTGTGAGCGGAGGAACGTCGGCGTCACAAGACTTGACCATTGAAATCACCAGCAGCGACGAGGAAGACGAGGAGGCCGAATCCAGCAGCAATGAAGAAGAACCAGAACAGTCCGAGGGGCCTGGCATGCGTGCTGTTGAGGCTGAGCAAGAATTCGAGGCCGACTCAGACAACGACTCGGAGGTGGCGCAAGATCTTCCCGGTGACGATGATCAGGGCATCGACGAGGCGGCGGAATCCCAGAGTGCCGCTGAGCCAGAGGAACCGACGTTTGGGGAATTGCTCGCATGGAAACATCAAAGCCCGATATCGATCGCGGACGCGCTGAAGCCCGAGACGTCAGCCGTGGTGCTGTCTGATGGGGCCCGGCTCTCAATTCCCTCGGGCATGTCTATGGGCACCGTGTTAACGCAATCCCTGCGGACCAATGATCGGAATCTCCTGGAGTCGTGCCTCCACACCACCGACGTCGACGTCGTCAAAAACACGATCCAACGGCTGGACTCGTCTCTCGCGGGCATCCTCCTCTCGAAACTGGCGGAGCGGTTGGCCAGTCGACCAGGACGGTATGGCCATCTCATCACCTGGGTCCAATGGACCTGCATTGCCCACGGCGGAGCAATTGCTGCTCAGCCTGACGTTGCGGGTCAAGTCCGCAGTTTGTACGGAATTCTCACGGAACGTGCAAGGAGCCTGGACAACCTCCTGCTGCTCAAGGGCAAACTTGACATGCTGGGCGCGCAGCTGACATTCCGCAAACAACTTCAGGCTCAGCGGTCTGCGGTGCACGGTGGCAGCGGCCACAACGTCGACGAGCCCGGCATGATCTATATCGAAGGTCAGGATGACAACTGGTCGAGCGATGAGGACCTCGATGAGGCCGCCCACGAACCGCGGGCGATCCAGGCAAAACGTCGCAAGCCTGCTCGGAGAGATTTCAGTCATCTCGTCGCGGACGACGAATCTTCTGAGGATGATGAAATCCCGGTGGCTAACGGCATCTCACATTCTGACGCCGAGGATGAAGAGAACGACTCCGACTCTGACGCCGGTGCCCACCGGCCTCGTGGCAGTCTCATTGACGATGACGTGGAAGTGACCGGTGAAGACGAATCAGATTCGAATGATGAGGGGGGAGAGGCGATTGATCTTTCGGAAGATGAGGAAGACGACGACGACGACAATGATGAAGATGATTCCGAAATGGAAGATTTCATCAATGACGGCACCATCTCCGAGGTGGAGGAAGAAGATGACGTTGATGTCGATGATGAGGACGAGGACGATACGCCTCGAAAACCAGCAACCAAAAAGTCCAAATTTCGTTGATTCGATCAACTTGGCAAAAGTTGATTTTCATCGCTGGCGGACACTTGTTGTGGTCATGCCGCCAGAGTTGCCGTCAAATTCATCTCAGATCAATTTCTTACCGCAGCGCACCACGACACGGGACGAAACGACAAGAAGCGAGGAAGGCACCTGGTACCCAGCCTGGGTTTTATTGGTCAGAACCTCCATCCTGGTCGATGAATGTATATCTCGATGGACAAGAAAAGTTTGCATATGTCACGAGGATATGAGTGCATTTGCATAGCAATGGCGCCGAGTGGATTGTCGTTTCCAACTTGCACACAATGAAATGCATCTGCTGCATGTGATACCTTTTGGCGTACGCGGCGACGGACGCAGGATTCTCTCTTGTTTCGGGCGAGCTTTGCACAGTGCTGTGAGTGGTAATGAGTGATGGATGGCCGGTGGGAAGGAGAGAACTTTTTATTAGTGGAATGAAGGACTCGTGGCCTCCAAAAAGTGATTGATGGGTGCTGCTGGTGCGGTAGGCTGATCCCGAATCCATCAGACCGTCTCTGTGGTATGTAGAGGGTAGATGAAATATATCAGTCTGTGCAGATGGCAGGTCTTATGTTCATCGATCATCGGCAAGTACGTAAAACCCAGACTGATCTCCAACCAATTAATCTTCTGACACACTTTTTAGAGACAGCATAGCACACTGCGGCAAAGAAGAATATGGGGACGACGGGAGGAAAATACAAAAGTAGAGTTTTCTTATGAAGGCCCCCTGTTATTGGTTCGAAGAATAATTCTGCTGTGCAGCAACCTGGTAGCGAGATCTGAGGCGGAGCAAGAGTGTGGATGTCATTCTGGGCACAAATAGTTCAGTGGTTGTCATACGACCTAAACATAACGCCGGCCATCAAGAACCTCTATGGAAAACCAAGATTTATTCCTGTAAATATGTATGATGGTGCTGAGCCTCCACTCACTAGATTAATGGAGGTGACGTTGACTGAGGGATGGGCCGGATGCTGCCTGTCTTAAATCCACCTTCGTTGGTAATCGCCTCCTCAACCATCTCACCACTCGGTCATCACCATCGGTTGCCAGCACATGAGGGCAGACGCATTAACTGCCGTCTCTAGTTTGTACCATGGCGAGTGTAGGCCAATTCCGACCAGGCGAACGGATATGAGAATTAACAGGTCATCAGCATGGTGTGCCGCGGGCAGCGGTCCGCGAGGTGCGGGATGCTGAGGCACGCAAGAAGGAACTCAAGGAGATTCAAGAGTATCAGCAACTGGTCGACCAAGTCAATACCAAGGTCAATCCCAAGATTTACGCGTCGATCGACATGGTGCTGACATCAAGTCTGCCAAAGGTCAGCTTGAAAGAGTACACGCCGGAATTGCTCCAAAAAACGACGGCGCTCCTGAGGAAGAACCCGGAATACTATACGATTTGGAACCACCGACGACGCATCTATGCTCACGAATTTGAGCATCTCACCCGGTCAGCCGCGGCTGGCGAGATCAAAGAAGAGGACCGCATCAGTCAGATACTGGACATCATCCAGCTCGATTTACAGTTTCTATTTCCTCTGCTCGTCCAATTTCCCAAATGCTACTGGATCTGGAATCACCGACTCTGGCTCCTCGAGCAGTCTTCCATTCTCCTCCCCCCTCACCAAGCCCGAAAACTGTGGGAGGAAGAGCTCGGCCTGGTGGGCAAAATGCTCAGCCGTGACAGCCGAAACTTCCACGGATGGGGCTATCGGAGGATGGTGGTGCAAAACCTGGAAAGGCCCGCCTTGAAAGGGCACAGCATGGCCCGGACCGAGCTGGAGTACACGACTAAGATGATCAAGGCCAATCTATCCAATTTCTCGGCCTGGCATAATCGCACCAAACTGATCCTGAGGATGCTGGCCGAGGACGAGGCGAGTGATGACGAAAGGCAAAAAATGCTGGAAGAAGGTCTGTCTCCTGGCATCCGAGAAACCATCCCTCTCGACGCCGTGCTGATTGCATGTAGAATTCAAGCTGATCCACAATGCTCTCTTCGATCCGTATGATCAATCACTATGGTTCTACCACCAGAATCTCATGTGCACCTTTGACCCCGACGTGTCGGCCAAGACCATGGCTCCAAATCTCACGCGAGAGCAGAGACTGGCATACATTGCCTCGGAACAGGACTTCATCGAGGAAGTGCTCGAAGACGCCCGTGACTGCAAGTGGGCGTATCAAGCCCTGATTGAGAGCGCCTTGATCGAGGCCAAGTTGACGTCTGGCGGTCTGCAAGGGCCGGCAAAAGCAAAGATACTGGGATGGTTGGCCATGCTCAAGACGCTCGATCCCCTGCGCAATGGGCGTTGGGTCGATTTAGAGCGCACACTGGCCGCAGAATAAGGACAAATTGACCAGTCCATGAAATGATGATGGGCACGATTCAATTTCAGGGTGAACGCCAGCTTGACAGCGGTGGGCGCGTGGTTGACGCGTGTGCACAGGACGCAAAAGAGCAGAGATGGCTCAGTATTGCTGGGGCCAGGTTTTTGCTCCCCCTGTGGGAGATTCAGCGTCCACTCAGCGGGGAATCTCACGACGGAGCAATGACTTGAAACGCCTGTCTCGTTATTAGTGGACAGGCTGGTTCAGGTATAGGCTGGCAGGTGGAAAACGCCCCAAGGTGCGGATGGCGCATCCTCCTGCATGCTGGGTTCGTGCAGCCTCCAGGCTGCCACCTCCAGCCCACAGCCTACAGGCCACGGGCCCACCGCCGACAGCTTAAACCTCCCCAAAAATGCTGTTCCTGATCCTTTCCCAATCCACGTCTGGCGGCAGCGTTCCGTAGATCCTCGGGCCCGACTTGGACTCCACGTCTGCGCCAGGGTAACAACAGATATCTGCCTCGTCCAGTCGACAGCACTGTCCGTCTTCAATGCTTGTCCGCCGATGCCATCTCCCCACTCGAGCAAACGAATATCGGATCTCTGTTCTCACTCCTGACTGGCGGTCCAGCACACCACCACTCTTGTGACACGTTCAATTTCCGCTGCCGCTACCTTGCAATCGACTCCACCTGCTTGACGGTGAAGATCTGCCTTCATATTCATCTGTGATATGATGAGAAACACTGGACCGATCTGAAGAGCCGGCAAGATGGAGACGGCCCATTCAAGCGCCGACAGTACGGATTTGGAGGAGGTATGCCTGTGCATGTGCGATGTTCCCGGACATCTTTCCCTGACGAGCCTCAGAAGTTTGAGGACGCCAACGACCAGAAGGAGGATTCGAAACGGAATTCGTCCCACGATGGCGACATACCTCCAAAAAAAGCAGACGAGCCCGAACCGACGGAAGCATCATTGTCTGCGCAGACCCCTGACGGCATGACCAACGTCGAAGAGCATTTGAGAGATCCCAAAGCACCAGAATTGAATCACCGTGAGAGCCATCCGGAAAACAGATGACATGTCCTCTCATCGAGTACTAAACGTCTACAGTACCCGAAGAGAGTCCATCGACGCTCACAATCCACGCGCCTGAACAATCCGACGTCTCCACGCCGACCGGACCCGTGAAGCCTCCACCTCGTCCGTCAAGGTTTCAAGGATTCTCCGCAGCCTTACCTTCGGTGCCCTGGGCTCCTCCACCACGGAGACCGCCTGAAGGGCGAGCGCCTTCTCCACAACCACCGCCGCCGCCGTCGTCGTCGATCGCTCGCAAAGTGACCACTCCCTTTGGGTGGCTCAGCCGTGCTACTTCAACACCCAAGGAAACTCGGTCTCCTCCTCTCCCTTCACGATCTCACACTGATTCGCGACGCAATACCGCGGCGTCCGCATCGACGTTGGGCAGCAACCCGGAATTGACTCTAAAGGCGCTGGAAGAGGGACAAGATGGATCCGTGGGCCAGAGACCTCCGGCGAGGGCCTCTCTGCGAGAGAGGTTCAAGGTGCTTCGGATGAGAGAAGAAGCCGGCATCAGCTCGCTAGAAGATCCCGAGAAGACCGAGGGGGGTGCGATTGCTGGCTTGATCGGGCGGTCCACCAGCCTGGGCGTGGGGATTGCGACTCCCCAAAGCGTGGCTGAAGAGGAAAAGGTGGTCTCAACTCCTTCGCCGTCTCTTCCCGCCGCAGCCTCGACGGCAAACCCCCATCTTGCTCCGGGAACGGTTGCCGGTGTGGCCGCGGCGACCGTCGATACCACCGCGCCCATCGATTGGGATTTTTGGCAAAACGTCGTCAATGAAGGACCCCAAGCCGTCGCCCGAACCAGTCCTGACGAGTTCACTCAAGCGGTCAGCGGCGGCATCCCGCAGACCATTCGGCCTGTCATTTGGCAAGTGCTGGCAGGGAGTAAAAACGAGGATCTGGAAGCCGTCTACCATGAACTCCGTGCTCGAGGCGCTGGCCGCGAGGGCAAGGATGGGCTGACCCAACATCATATGCCGAGCACTCAGGTCAATGGTCATGTCAAAGAGAAGGATTCCGTGGCATCGTCCAAGTCGTCCATACAGTCCGACCGGTCCACTCCCGCTACGAGTGCCATGGTCGGAATGGCGCCGTCACCTTCTCCATCGCAAGAGCAGCCAGATCCGGTCAGTGGTGCCAAATTGCAGGCCCGACTCGCGGCCGAGCGCGCCCGGAAAGCAAAAGAGGATTCGGCCGCGTTGGCCAAACTGGAAAAAATGATCAAACGCGATATGGGATCCCGGACGAGCTATTCAAAATACACCGCGGCCGCAGGCCTTCAAGATGGACTTTTCAATGTCTGCCGGGCTTACGCGCTGTTCGATGACGCCGTCGGCTACCCACAAGGCATGAACTTCATCATCATGCCTTTGCTTTTTACGATGCCAGAGGAGGAGGCCTTTTGTCTCCTGGTCAGGTTGATGAACAAGTATCAGCTCCGCGATCTTTTCATCCAAGACATGCCCGGCCTTCACCTGCACCTATACCAGTTTGAAAGGCTCCTCGAGGACTTGGAACCGGCCTTGTTTTGTCACCTCAATCGTCGAGCCGTCACCCCCAAGCTGTACGCTACCCAATGGTTTCTGACCTTGTTCGCATACCGGTTTCCTCTGCAGCTCGTCATGCGTGTCTACGACCTGATTTTGTGTGAGGGCCTGGAAGCGGCCATCTTAAAGTTTGGCATGGCGGTCATCCAACGAAATGTCGCGACCTTGTTGACCATGAATGACATGCAAGCACTCACCAGCTTCCTCAAGGAGAGGCTTTTCGACGTCTACATTGATTCCACTCCGTCGTCCAAGTCCATCTTGGAGTCGGGCTTTTTCGGCAGCTCGGGCGGCTCCGATACTGAGATCTATCGCGCCGACCTTCTCGTCCAAGACGCCTGCGCGATCAAACTCACTCCAGAGATGTTGAACCGATACCGGGAAGAGTGGGAGGAGAAGTCGAAAGCAGAGAAAGCCCGTGAAACCGAACTGGAGAATCTGAAGACCGACTGCGCCACCAAGGCGGCACAAATCCGGTCTCTGGAAAAACGAGCAGAAAAGTCGGACGGTGAACACATTGCCATCGCCAATGAGCTGGTGAGACTGAAAGTGGAAAACCAGGAATTGCAAGATCGGAATGAAAGTCTGAGCGGACAGGTCGAAGAGCTTCGCAAGGTCGCCGAGAGCGAGGCCGCCAACGTCGAGGAGCGGCTGAGGGCGGGGACCGAGCAGGTCATGCAACGCAACATCGAGGTCCAGAATGAAAACAGAGACATGGAGGAGCAAATCGCCGAGATGGAGCGAGAACTCGTCGAGATGAAGATGAAATACGCCGAGGTGAGCTGTGATCCCCGCGACTCGACACCACGAGACACTAACATCCTGTCCAGCTCAACGCGGAACACGAGGCATTGAAGCAGAAATGGAGCGATCTCCGAAAGGCCCTAGAATGAGCAAGCGCTGTTGACCATCAAGACTTCGAGCCGTGTCCTGAATACGGAGCCAACGACTTCCCTTCGGTGTATCTATTGACTTTGACCGTTCAACCCAACTACAGCATAGCGAGGTATGGAAACACGGAGATGGCGAATCTGCTGCGATTCTGCATTATAAACACGAGTAGCATCGGGAGAGCGCGGCGTTGTTTTTGAACAGGACCTTCAGCATGAAAACGAAATGCCGTTGTCTTTGTCGTGTGACGGCCGATCCGATCAGGGCGAGGAGAAACCACAGGAAGGTGGCGGTCTCAGGAGTGGGTGGCGCACATCTTCGGGATGAAGGATATGATCGTGAGCATCACGATTGCATAGACCGTGAAATGAAAGAGGTGTCAGTTGGAGCCTGCCCGTGGTGCTCTGGAAAATGTAAAGTCAGTCACCAGGAGAATCTTCAATTCCGACCTTCTTTCTGGCTTGATAGGTTCTAGCCTTTCTATACATGTCCGGTCTGTGGATAACTTTCCGTGTGAGGAGCGCCGGGTCTTGTGTACCTTCGTTTCCTGTGTTGATCCGGTCCGGAGGCGTGAGTGATATTGTGAGGAAGGCAGAGGTTCAATCGTCAGCCCATTACAACCTCGCCCTGCCCGCCTTCAGGTCTTCCCATTCTTTCCGGCCGAACGGGACGTACTTGGATCCACCAGGAGGCAGCCAGTACATCTTGTCGGGCCTCCCAAGTCCGCCTTCCTCGATCTTATCCAGATTGATGCCCTCGGCCCTGAGCCGGCCTTTCTGTAGCTTCATCGTGCCCGTGTACTCGAGCTCGGAAACAATGCGGACGAAGATGGGCACCGCGTAGCGTGGCAGCACCGTGATGGCGTGGGTGGCAAGTTTCGCAAAGTCAAAGGTCTCCTCCGTCACACCGGCCACGGGCACGATGGCGGCACAACCAGCCCGGCCATCGGCGTTGGGGACCAGGACACCGTAGACGTTTGTCTCCGCGATCTGGTCAAATTTGCCCAGCACGTCGCTGACTTCGTTGGTGCTAACGTTCTCGCTCTTCCAGCGGAACGTGTCGCCCAGGCGGTCGACAAAGTAGACACAGCCATCAGCCTCCTGGCGCATCATATCGCCAGACCGGAACCACAGATCCCCTTTCTTCAAGACATCTTTGATCTTTCTCTTTTCGCCCGCGCCGCGGTTTTTGAAGTACCCGGCAAACGCTGCGTCGGGATTCGCCGGGTCAAGTCTATGTATGGTTTCGCCTGGTTCGCCGGCTTTGCATTCTATGGCGAACCCATTCTTGTCTCGGACAATCTCTTCGGTGACGACGTCGATTCTAATACGCTTCTCATTATTGCCGTTGACCCAGTGCCAGCGGAGCCCGCGCATGCCGATGGCGTTCCGGCCAAAATCCCCTCGGTTGGCATTGAAGGAGCCTCCCAAGCCGTCCGTGGCGGCATACAGTTCATTAATGATCTCGATTCCGAAACGCTGACGGAAGACTTCCCAGATATCGGGCCGCATGCCGTTCCCCCAGGCCATCTTCACGTTGTGTTGTTTGTCGAGCGGGCTCGGTGGGGCGTTGACTAGATACCGGCACAGCTCACCCACATATTGAAGGATGTCGGCTTGGGATTGGCGGATTTCGGGCCAGAAGGTCTTGTGGCTGAACTTTCGACTCAGGACCACGGTCGAGCCGCGGAAGATAGACGGCGTGAAACAGAGACCGTGGGCAGCGCCGTGGTAGAGCGGGAGAGCCGTGTACATTCGATTTCCCGGTTTGAGCTTCAGATATTGGCCAACACTCTTGGCGACGTAGAGTTCGCGTCCGCGGAGCATGATGGTACCTTTGGGCATCCCCGTCGTGCCAGAGGTATATATGAGTGATGACAGCTCGTCTGGTCTGAGGCCGTGGCGTCTTTCCTCGGGGATGGGAGTAGGGTCGGCGAGGGACGAGATGAAATTGGCATCATAGTACACTATTCGCGTCCCATTTCCTTTCAGCCCTTCTTCGCAAGGCTGGACCAGATTCTGCTGGGCACGATCGGCGATCAAAACCTTTGCATCACAAAGTTGGACACAGTGAATGAGGGGCCCCGCGGTCAGGTTGCAGTTGATGAAGGACGGAGAGGCGCCAATGGCTTCGAGGCCAAACCAAAGGAGAAGATATTCAGGACTGTTCCCGCCGTCTAAGGCGACCATTTCTCTTTTCTGAATTCCGAGGTCCTTCATCAACCAGTTGCCCACTCGGTGAATATCGTCGAAGAACTGCTTGTACGTCCAGGACCTGTCCTCGAAGATGAGGAATAAGTTGTTGGCGTTGGGTCCATTGGCGTGTTCTTCGAAAAGGTGATAGATGAGCAGCTTGCCCAGGAGGAACCTATCGGTGATAAACTTGATCGCCGCCTGGGTACCGGCCAGCGAGCCCGAGGAAAGATCATGGCGGATCAGGAAGCGGGCGTCGAGATATGCCGCGCCTGCGAGGCCGCCAGCGATAGCGGCTGCAACCTTTGAGACTGTATCTTGTCAGCATATTATCACAGAGTCAAGGGCCGCTACATACGAGCCATAACTAGAGCGGTTGGAAAACCGAAATTGATCGGGGAGAAGCATTTGTTCGGCACCTGGAAAGGTCAGGCCGCGAGTTGCCTGAGAGTGGAACGAGCAGAGTTGAACCAAGGTACGACGAAAGCCGAGGCTTGCAGGTTTGGGGCAGATCTCCGCACCTTGTCACTGTATACCGATTCATAAGCAGTTGTGCTCCGCATCTCTGCTTGGCTGCTATTCGCCCCGCTAATTCCCCAGATTGAAGTCTTTCAAATAAGTGCGTCACGTGATATAAGTCCTTTTGCTGCCCACTTTCAACATGAATCAACCTACCTCTTGTGTCATATCCATTTGATGTGAAGATGGGCTCCTGAATTGTCGGTCCATGCGGAACGGTTCGCAGATGATTTTTTGGTTCAATGTTTCTGTTGTTCAGCGACCAGCAGAGCTCTCCTTGAGCCGGGTCGACGTCATGACAGATTTCCTCAGTTCAACAATCTGCGTGGCACGTTCTCCATCTCTCTGCCTGTCACATAGTGATAAGAGCAAGTCTGCAGGGACTCTGCATCACCGACCTGTTGTCCCGGCCTAGACGGGCCGTAAATCTCGACGATGCCTCGTTTTGTGACATTGGACTTTGTTGTGTGATGAGAAGATGGTCCTGATGAACCAAGAACCGAGTAGATGGTTGATTGATTCTATCCAAGATGCTGCCTACGATGGTGATGAAGGTGTGCTGGAGGCCAAGCGCTCATGAAGTGAACACTGCCTGTGTTCCCAACAGGTCCATCCTGGGCGACAAGGTGAGGTAAGTCAGAGGGTAGTTCGTAATTCGTGCTCATGCGACACCCGGCACATACAAAGCGGTGGTTGAAATGGCAGGATCGAGGCGAGGGTAGGTGTGGGAGCAGATCTTTTGGGGCCCATTTCAAGTTAAGCCTAAAGCAGCCACCCACTCCTCTCCTTGCTTCGTGTTCCCAATTTCAACTTTGGCAGAGCTCCATCATGTTTAAAGCCCTCAAAACGATCACAGGCATCTGTGCTGTTATATGAGCTTGCTCAATCATTCAGCTCCTGTGATCCTTTCTATGAGCTCTTCAGCCACTGACATTTCCCTCTCGTCCTAGGTCAATCCGTTATCCAGCACATGCCAACATACTATAAAGCCCTTGCAACTTGCATACCTGGACCACATCATGGTCATATACCCTCCGTCGTCTCCTCTGCTCTTCCGTCGGAAGCGTAGGTCCTCATAGCTGAGGTGGCCGTGCTGAATCGAAGCAGCTGTTAAAAGAACGGGTAACGAATGTAGTCCCAAATGGTGGGACAAGTGAAGAATCGCGCCTCTCCCTGGAAAGCCATGAATATCATCTCCCAAGGCAGAAATTACCGCGTTCAGTTCTGTCAGATTTCTTCAAGGTTTTGCCACATTACGAGTGTCGCATCATCCATGCACCTCCCAAATTAATTGCATCGCTCCTGCTCCACCAGATGGCAGTGCCTGGGCATTCTCCAACCGTCTTCGGCTTGACGCTGCAATCGCTATTCGAGAATATGTGATGGTTGCATTCTCCGATCTCTTTCATCAGGCTCGCGCCTAACAATACTCGACCCAGGAATTCGAACGAGGGATCGTCATTCATCTCAGAATTCTGGTTCTGGATCTCGTCCGGTCTTGGGCCCGCGCTGAAGATCGGCCCGGTCTGGTCGAGTGGAAACTGTCTCAAGATGGGCTGCTCATGGGATACCTCAGCCTCGTTTTCCGGTGCGCGAGGTGGAGGCAAGAACCGACCACACCGAGTCTTTGCTTGATCATTTTCCCGGCTGTCGCCATTCGAACGGAGCTCGGCAGGATCTGGCCATTTTGCTTGAGGCATGCCACTAACTGCGTATTCTGCGGACCAGATCGTGGGTTGAGAGAGCACTGGTCCTCTCCCATCGGAAAAGACTTTGGCACCACGGCCAAACATGGACTTGATCTTCCTTTTCCCCCTGGGGATCTTGTGATGAGCGGCTATCTGCGCCTTGAGCAGCTCACAGTTCCTCTCTTCTTCTGCCTGGGCTATGGCCATCATGTCCACTTGATGCTGCCTCCACTCCGCCGTGTTCTTCGGAACGATATGACATGGCTCCCGTGTGGGTTTGGCCTTGAGACGAAACTGCTCTGGGGCAAAGTGTTTGACGCGTTGTCGAAGCCGCTCAAATTCCTCTCTGTCGCGAACCTGGTGCGACTTCCAGGTGGCTGTATGAGTGTATGATGGTGGTACTGGTGATTTGTTCTCGCCGAAAAAAACGGAATTCATCTGTACACCGCTACTCACGCTGCCACCTCGCTCGTGATGGTCTTGTCGGCGTTTCATCTTGGGCCGGCCAGAGACCGGCGGGCCACGATACTGGCGGTCAGAATCTGCCGAACCCCTCGTGGTGCGCTAATTTGGCTTGGATGGATGACCTGTCGACTTGCTACCTGTTATGAGAGGCCGGGTCTATGTTCGCAACGGTCCAGCCTGACTTGCACATGGAATCATTCGTTCGTTTCCAATCCCGAGTGCCCTCGTTGGTGTGAAGATTGCTGAGTGGTCAGCGTGTCAGGCCAGTGTGAATCATTTGATTCTCTAATACTCACCGATGTCTGCAGATCAGAGAGGTCGATCCTTGTTCTTACTCACGTGGGCTTCGGTCTTGACGTGGTCGATAATGTGAAGATTGATATACGAGACTGGAGCCCAAAGATTCTTCTTACAGAACCACACACCTGTTGAGACTGAGCAGTCGCAGCCCCTCCGTGAATAACCGGTTTTCGGTGAATAACCGGTTATCCAAGTGATGTCGACGGGTCGAGGGGGTTGACGAGCATCGCTATTGTCACTTGGTCGGATAACGGTAAGATGGGACTTCAATGAGACCGGCTGTTGTGGAGTTTTGATCTTGAAAAGTGAATGCACAGACCTCGGCCATGTTCAACGCGAGGAGCCGCCTGAATTTGCTCTTCTTTCCTCTCCTGGCTGCGATTCGGGACAATACAACCACCTTGATGAGTTCTGGGAGGGTGGGTTCCCCAACCTGGCCAATCTCATGCCACACAGGTCTTCCATAAGCCCGATGAACCCAAAATTGTGAGCTGTACGGATGGGACAATGTCTCTGCTGTCGTTTGTGACATGGGCTCTGGAAACGGTTGAAAATGTTGCCGGGAGGCAAGAAGCCTGCCTGCTTTCTTCATCACCGCACAGCAAGGTGAAGATGCCAGCTGCTCAAACTGAGACCATGAGATAAACCCACGCGTTGAATCACTCAGTACTCAAAAGTTCAAGTTACCTTTTGGGCTTGAAGAGCCTGGACTGGTGCAGATGAAGGGAGGATTAGGGCGCTGCCATGTATGGCAGACTACCCTAAGACCAGACCGCTCCAATCTGGTATCCAGCCTTCTTCGGGTACCGGGTAAGGCATTACAGTTCACTGGACATGAAGACCCGCATTGTCCATATCCTGTTCAATGCAGGATGGTGCACGTCTCCTCCAGAGACTCAAGGCTGCTGGCCTTCCTCGGTATCGCTTAAATGTACGCCCTTATCGGAAGGCCCCTGCAGGTCCATGTGCTAGTGACAGATGCCAAAGGTTAATTCCAGGAGTCAAGATGTCCATTCTTCCTGGATGCTTCTCTATTCCGTTGGTAGGAAAGAGCCTGGCTTGTATAGAGGCAAAGGCCAGAATTGGATGAGGAAGTATAATTTCTTCGTCTCTTGATAGACCTGCAGTCAACGATTGGGGCATGATGCACCGGCGTAGTACAGCTAGACAGCAAAATGCATGAATAGTGCTATGCAGCATGGGAAGACATCGGCTAACGCCGTTTGCCTGCGCGCATGCTGCAAATAGTGTGCAATGGCCAACGCCTCGTATCGTCAAACGTCAATCTTGGTGGCGGTGCACAAAACTCCATGATCTTGCAAAAGGAAGACTTTTACCCCTGTTGCAAGTTCTCGGCCTGTCACACGGCCGGTGCCAAGTCAAAAACTAGAGGCTGGCGGACAACCCCAAATGTCTCCTCAATTTTGTCCTCTCACCTCTTCTACAAACTTGTTCGACGTTTGCCGGGTCGAACGATCGAACAATCAAGATCATGCCACCAATGGGGTTGAAACATGCCCTGTCCCAGCTCTGGTCCAGAGAGCCGAAATTATTGCGTCGATCGTCAGTGATATCCGGTCATGCGAAAGCCAGGAACATTACAGCAGTCTCACAACACTTAGCGCTAGGCTCCAGGAGGCCGCTGGCAGAATCGGAGAACGAGTCGAGGGTTTGGAAGGACAACGTGCGGAAGACATTCGTCAACAGGCCAGCAAGTTTTTATCACAAGCCGAGGAAGCTCGGACAAGGATCCGGAAAAATAACCAGTTAAAAAGCATAGAATTATTTCGCAAGACACTCACGTTGATTTTTAACGGCCCGACCAACTCTATACTGGACAGTACCTGGGACATCTCACGGAAAAAGCAGACACGCAAAAGGTGTGAAGCCATTCGAGGATTAAACCCAGATGGAGTTATTTCCTGGGCCGCGGCCATGGCGCCTTACATATGGGCCGGTTCCATGCACAACCATATTTTTGAACATCTTCTGGGGGAGATCGAGCCTACGAACGTTCAGTCATGGCCTTCTAAGATACAGGAAGTTCTGGACGCCTTTGGACATGAAGGGGTTTTGGCAAATTCAGAGGAATATCAGACATTTCTTACAGGTGAGAGCCACGAATCCATGGGTTTCCAAGTGCTGATCATCTACCAGATTTTAAGCTTCAATCAGGTCCAGAGGCTATTCCAATGCGACCGAGGAAGCGAAGACGTGTTGATGACAACGCGGCCGATCCAAGGCCTCCTCTTACGGAAGTTGATCATTGCGAGCCCCAAACGCTAGCCAGTGTGTTTCCTACTTCGGGACCGTCGCAAAATTCCCAGTGGCTGGTCCAGACAAACACCGGAGTTCAGACAGGTGAGTAGAAGGGTGAAAATAGTGGTTCGCCGACTTAGCTATGTGACGGTGGACATGCTAACATTAAAGTTAATGGCAGTTCAAGCTATGACTGAAATGGCATCAGCGAGCATCGAGACCGCCTTTGATGTGCCCCCTCAAATATTACGAGAAATCTGGGAAATAGTTTTGGGATGGATGAGCACTGACCGCTTTTCAGCTATTCTGACCATCCCAACAGAGGACCGGGTTGCCTCTCTTCTTCTCTCGATTCCTCGGGCTGATGCAATCGACATGGGAGATCAGTATCAATTGCCCACGATATATCGTTCTACTTTGGCGTGATGAGCTTTACGTCAACTATCATCGCTTCGAAGCGACTGCCAGCTGGAACATGGCCCATGTAGATTCCTTCCCTATTGACGATGTCCCACAACTTTTTGGTTTTGTCGTCCTTGTCTCTGACTCGTATACAACCGATCTTGGGCGTCGGTGGATAATCGGGTGAGGGCGGGTGCGGTCTAAACAATACTAGGCGTTCAGTCGAATGGCTCGGTATTATCTTGGTGTGAACATAATTCCACTCGTCATCCACTTGGACCTGTGACTCATCGTACTTCCAATCTAACTGTAACGAACGTTGATCAGCTTTCAGCTGCCAAATAAAAGTATTCACCAACCGCGGACCTGATCAGCGGCAATCTCCATCAGCTTCTTTTTGTTGTTTTCAACCCCTGATGATACTTCCACGCAAAACCTTGACGCCATAGCTGCCAAGAGGGCGGAGTGAAGCCGAAGCCTCCTTCAGGTAGATGGTCCTCTACCACATGAGAAGATGCGTAAACGAGGACATGGATGCTCACTTTGGCTTGCCTTTGCCTCGCGGCAAAAAGGAACTCTCTTCCTGGCAGCGCGTATTGTGATATGTGTATTCAAGGGTTCTTTCCAAAGAGCAGCGACGTCTCGCGGGTGGTATTAGGATATCTCAGGCAACCGTCTCCGAGATTATTTCGTGGGCGACGTAACTGGCTGCGATGCAGAAGGAATCAGCCTTAAGAGACTTTCGCTGTTGCTGGACAGGTCGTTCGAGAAGGAGTCCTCTAATTTACATCAAGACCCGTTAGCATACTCATAGTTTGCAGATGCCTGTTCGATTCACCTGCGATGAGCAATGAGCTCAGAATTTGGAGTGCGGCAGAAAGAGCGGGGCAAGTCGTTCAAACTGTGGAAGCAATTGCGTGGTGAGACAGCCTGTCCAGACGGAGATCGGCAGACGTGGCAATGAAATATTGAAGTTCATAACTGTTCTCGTACGTGGCCGTTGGTGCCCGACAGCGCGTTTCTGGATCGTGGGGCATGAAACAGGTGAGGCGTCTTGGATGTATGATGCCAATGACGTTGGTCACATGCACAAAAGCTGGCGCCTATCACCGCTCGCGAACATCAGAATCCAGCCATGATAATCGTAAAGCATGGCGAAACTTGGCATCCCCCCAGTCATCATTTATGACCCACGGACAGGTCGCAGCAGCCACATGGAAACTTGAGCACCACCGGTTTCGGTCGTAAACATCCTGGTAACAAGATGGAAGGCTCAGACTGGCCTCGGTCATTCCCATTGAATCTTAGAGCTGTGTGAACTGTGGTAGGCAAGCTATGTGTTGAAGAGTCAATAGAGCTCCGTTGATGATACATGAAACCTGCTCTTTGCATATCATATCTGGTACTTTTCATGCCAGTGAAACTCATCCGCTAACCCATCGAATCTGAGAGCCGTGTGTTGAAGAGTCAGTAGAGCGCTGTTGATGATACATGAACATCCTCGAGCTCCATCCTTCAGCTCCGTCATTATCTCATTCATCGTCACCACATCTCCCCCATCGATCTTGCTAGTCAGAGACTCCTCTCGTGGATACTCTGAAGTTGGAATCTTTGCTCAGAAAGCGTTTGATGTCGTCTTCGCAGTCAAGAGCGTATTGGCAGAGACCCCACCTATGGATTTCGTTGATCCACGAAATCAACATGAGAGTGTCTGCTTCTTTCAGACAGGTCCCGTCAGCAAGTCGTTGTACTTTGCAGCCACACCAAATGTCATCGGTTAATTTAGGCTCAATGTGCCAAACTGTCCAATTTGCTTTCTCGATCGTGAGTCCGTAATGACGGACTGATTTCCATTGCTCTTCAGTCGGATGAACGTTGGCGTGACGCTTCAACAGATAGCGATTGTACAGGGAAATTGAGCCTGCAGCCGCCACCTGGTTTTGCACCGTGCGTGTGTCGTCAAGTTTAGCCTTGAATTCGATCGACAAATAGGGACAAAAGGTACCCATGTCGTTCACCCACACAACTTGGCGGGCAAGTGGTCGATAGCGGGAATTGAGGACCGTGTCGCAAAGCCAGAACTGGGTATCGGGATAAATATCAAAGCCAAATGGCTTGGGAGGAAGGCTCCGTGAGAGGATTGGAGGCGCATACCACTCCTTGATGGGGTCGGCCTTGATCGACCATTCGACAGTCCGTATGGCACATAGTTGTCGCTCGGTATTTTTCAGTATGAGGGCGTGGGGTCCGATGAATAGCTTCTGGAAAGCGAATATCTTGACCTCAGGTTCTGGAAGTCCTAGCATTGCCAGACTGGCATATCCCAAGTGAACGGACTGGACAAAACCAGCGTCCATTCGCCGGAATATCGAATCGTCCACGGTCCGGTCGACCGTTCCTTCAAGACTGTCCATAACAACTTGTTTGTAGAATGCGCATGACTCTCCCAGGTCCGGAGGTTCCTTGGAGGCGAAGTGGGCATAGGGTCCCGTCGAGGCATTTAGCGTAGGATCCCACTTTCTCAATATCTCAATTCCCCGCGGTTTGAGCTGGTTCTGTTCAAAGTCCGAGTCTCGAACCGTGGCATTTTTGACGCCCTGCTGTTTGCTGGAAGCTCGAAGAGTGGTAGCCGTCGTGGAAGAGCGCGTTGTATCTTTTTCCGCCTTTTTTGCATTTGCTTCTCGTCGGAGTCTGCTGCTCTTGGTTTCGACGTATTCGGCGTTTGTGCTGGTCTTTGTGTCGGCCTTTGTGTCGACGTCGTCCGTCTGTGATGCCATGACTTCTTGCCAAAGCAGTTTGATTTGATGTGGATCGGTCTCCTTGATTCTATCGGCAGAGAATCGTGTGGGGGGAGCTGAATGACTTCGTCTCCAGGTGTGAGGTTGATCTGTGATCTTTGGTCGGAGAGTCGTGGATGAATTTATTTTGGAATCAGATTTAGAGAGAGAAAAAGGAGGTCGGGTGTTTCTCATGCTGATGTGAATGTTGGCTTTGTTGCCTCGCTTTGAGCAGTCATGGCGGAAGGAGCCTGGGCCTTGAGTGTGTGATTGCGGACCAGTCCGCAATTCACTCAATTGACTGTGTTTCATCATGTCAACAGACACCAGGCGCGAAGGGGAAGGGTGAGTTTGTCGTTTGCCGTTTTTTGGCCAAAATGTTATTCCAACTTTGAGGGACTTTAGATGAGGGTTGATAATCAAGAAAGATCTCCAAGAATAATTCTGTCGTCCAGAGTTTGTGGTATGTGGTCTATATCAATGTTTAGCATATGGACTTGACGCGTCCGGTTGATCCACGTGATTAAGCGGGGCCATACTGAGTTGGTGGGAAACAAGAGGACTGCAAAGCCCTTGTCTGCGACGAGTCAACGAGTTTAGGAGATCGGAAGGTCCAGGCAGCGGTGTTGGTGCTCGTAGGCCAGAGAACCCAAACTGGCCTCCCTAATGGACCAAAGTTGTGGCCGATTATCACGTGCTATAGGCCTTGGCAGATTGACGGAATCGGGACATTGTTCTTCCACTGAATAATAGCACACGCACTGTTGACACCAATGTGGCTCAGAGCGCGCCGCTTCTCTGAGCCACTCGTTCTCAACACGGGCTGCCGCCCAGTATTCAGCCTGACCGCAGCTGGACGGCAGAGGGAGATTCTCTGTCGACTGTAAACCATCAAAAGAGGTGAGTCGTCAATGCGGGCACGTGATATATCTTGGCAACAGCTCTTGCGCTGACCCTCTGGGAGAATAATCTTCCGATTCCATCATCCTGCCAAGGCTTTCCGGCACATGACCGTGACAAGGGTTCTTTCCAAACTCATAATGAATGACTCCTCCGGTCCTGCCCGTCGGTGAGCTCACCACCACATCACCAAGCCGGATATCATGCTTTGCGCTCGGTGCTCCTCCACCAATGCCCACCATCAGGCCGAACTGAATAGCAGGAAAGCTGCGCAGCATGTTGTTGGCGACGATGGCCGCTGAGGCCAGTCCATACCTGCCCTGAGGAAGACAGGCTACCACGACTTTGTGTTTTCCGATCCGGCCGCATGTATAGGCATTGTCATCGTGCTGAGCGAGCGGCGGTGTCTGGAATTCTTCGTCAAGGAGTTCGCAGGCGACAACGTACTCGGTGCGGATAGCGCAGATCCACCCCACGTGGTAGGACGAGGCCATCAAAGCTATCGCAGAGAGACATGCACAGGACAACCTGCGGAGCTGGAGTCATTAGCAAGGGTGGTGAACTTGGATGAAGGCGCCGCTCTCTGGTGTTCAGCGGTCACTGAAAGGAAGCCGTCCTTAGCTTTATCCAGAACAAAGCTTGGTGTGAAGGCGCATACCCAAAGGCGCTCACCAAGGGGTAGGCTCTCTTAATCTTTGATAAACCAGAGACGAGCAGGTTGATTAATTCTGAGATGCTCTCTCCGATGGTCTGGTAGGAGTGCTGGAGGTCAAGCGCTCATAGACTGAACACACTGCCAGTGTTCCCAACAACATCTACCCCAAAATTAGGATGCGCCATGAGGTCAGAAGCGCCGTCCCGACGACCTGCACGACGGGTAGATGTAAAGAATGCATTCATTCTCTACACGGGAGAGCGGCTGAGGAGGTCATGCCTGCCTGCAGTAAGGCTGCGCTATAGCACCAAGCGAACAGTGATGTCATCAGAACTCATCTGGAAGGACAATCTCCCGATTCCGTCGGTGTGCCAAGCCTCTTGGCACGTGAGGAGCACACTTAGCTTGAGGTAGAAGATTCAAATCAAGGGGGCACCCATTAGACTCTGAATGCACCCACGGCTTCCAGAGGACTATGCTACGGGTACCTTTTTTGATTCCTTGGGACCAGGATTGATTCGACGTACCAATAATGAACCACCCAGTACCCTGACTTCGCCTAGCTATCTTTTTCAGTCGCTTTGACGCCTGTCCCACCGATTTTGCCGCAGCTATCTCCCTTCCAACGCTCGAGTCCTTGAACCACAACCCTCAGTGTTATACGCTATACAAGCGACATGAATTTCGCAAAGATCGGTGTTATACGATATACGAGTGACATGAATTTCTGGGGACAGGCATACTTGTTGGGATGCCACACAATCTCAAGGTGAAACGGCCTCGATCAAGGCTTCACGGGAAAGCACAATCTTGTGGTATTCCTTTCCATGAGAGTCGGCGCCGGCTAGCGAAGCGAGAGGAAACCTTTTCAAGATCACATTGGCGTCGCATGGGTACACTTTTGTGGGTAAAGGGACAATATCGGTATTTGTGCCAGATTTACAACATGAAGGCTGTATCTATGGACGGCTGAAGAGACTTCAAGGGATGGTGGTGCCGGTGTATCTGGGAAACATTGGGCTGATCGAGCCGTACATTGACCTCGGGGTGAGGGGCGGGGAAACGGCCGAGTCGTCTGACGCCTTGGATCTCCCGGAAGAAACCCGTCGTTCAGTTGATGAGATCTACGGGGAGGGGGTGGCACATAACGACGTGCGCGAACCGAATATCCTGTGGAACACCGAGCGGCAGCGGGCGATGCTGGTCGACTTTGAGCGCTCTTACCTCTTGCACTGGCCGCTTCAGGAACTATCGCCAAATCCGAATAAAGAACGAAAGGCACGCCAACGGAAGAGACCAGTTCGGCACAGCAAGTACCACACGACCTCGTGTGTCAACTGTCAACTACCGCTCACGACTGTGTCGTTACCCTGACTCAAGCTGACGATTGACAGCATGAAAGCCAGGAGGATGACGGTCTTGCAAGAATTCGATTTCCGTCACGTGACGATCGCATGATCGAGGTAGAAAATTCAAAGTCGAGTGGGGACGCAATGGACCCTGACATGCACCGCCCTTTCTTGTGGTTGCGGCAGTGCTGGTGGCCAGAACTGTGGCCAGTCTTGCCATGATTGCCTTTGCACCCTCTACCTTGTAGTTACTTCCCGCTGAGGTCAGGTAAAAAGCGTCCGAAGTGTCTGAAGAAATGTTTGTCTGGTCATTCAACCAACGCGTGGGGGGGATAGACTGTTCCATGCTTCGCGGACGAAATCTTGCAACATTTCGCGGAAGTGTCCCCCTTTTCTTGTGCTCTGTTCACGATGTATTCGGCGTTTCATGACTCAAGCTCTCCGCTGACCTCGTAAAAGATGTAGTAACATCCGGAATAGACTTAGACGTGAGCTTAAAACCTCGCCCATACCGTTCTCGAAAGTCTGAAATGGGCCCGTTCTCGACCCCATCATTTGGAACAGATGGTGTATCGCCTCGCGAAGTCTGGCCCTCATTTCCCGTATTCCGGATGCTAATGCTTGTCATGTCCTGTGATAATTGTTGGAGCGAGACATCACTGAGGTGGCCTCCTACCTGCCTCGTTCTCCACCCAAGCCCTCGATTTTTACCATGAAGAGTCTTCCCGTCGGTCGAAACCATAAATTGGACGGCGTCGCCCGTTGCGTAGTTGTCAATGGTGGTGATGTTTTCCTGTAAGTGGTTATCTGCCTTGGAGCAGATCTCCATGCAATGGCGGGTCGTCTCCCACTCCTCCCGTAGCCGTGCAAGTTCGGCAACGTCCTCCTGAGACGTCATCGCTGTCTTCGATTTTGTCACCAATCGGTCCATTAGATCTTGCATATGCCTTTCCAGCTTTCTCGCCGTAAGCATAAGGCTATTCTTGCATTCCTGCAGGCCCACATTGGTGACTATTTCGGAGAAGGCATCTGGATCAATTAGTTCGGGAGCGCTGCCACCGCTCTTGGACGTGAGCTGAATCTGAGTAATGTGGTCGGACAACTGGGCGCAGATTTGGAGACATCTCTGCGTGCTTAACTGCTCCTCCTTTATGAGCCGCCGTTCCGCCGCATCTGAGTCGGACTCTGTCACGGTTTGCTCAAATATGATCTCGAGCCTTTCGTCGATGCATTCAAGATGAGCCTCGAGATCAGCAGTGGCAGTCTTGATAAGGTCTTTGTAGCTTTCGAGGCTTTCGGCCGTGACGGAGGATTTGCGACTGATCAGGTTAAAAAAGGGGGTTAGAGCTGCTTTGCCATGCACAGGATAACAGAGACTTACAGGTTTGCGTCAGTGAGGGCAATATTGATGGTCAACTTGTACCCGGCCAGTAGGCGTCTGAAACCATCGATGTCGTCCCCCATATACCTTAACTTGGCCCAGTCTCGAAAGCTCGTCCGACTGCCACCGGACCGCGACGAACATTTCATAAGTTCCTGCTCAAACTCTTTGCAGCAATTGCCGCATCGTAGTAAAGGAAGATCGAGCGCAGACAGCTCGACATCAGTAGTGGCACTGATTGTCTCGGTGAGCGGGCCCAGAACCCCGCTCAAAGCCTCAAGCTCCTCTATGAGATCGCGTACGCGTTTGGGATGAGATTGAAAACTCTGGACAGTGTTGTAAAGTGTGATGCTCGACTGGAAGGCGAAGGTAGCCAGAGTCAGCAGCCCGGAAGCCAGGCCGATGGGTTCTGCCATCGGGTAAATCAGTTCGATGCAAGGTATGAGATAGCGGAGGCAGGCAAGAGGATAATGCTTACGGCGAAGAGTCGCGGGATCGAGCTGCATTTAGTATCTGCATGGGGCAGCTCATTAGTGGCTATGAGTTCTAATCCGACGCAGATGTAAGCGCCCACACACCCCTGGCGGCGTGGGATTGGCGGCTAACTGGTCAATCACTCAACATTTGCCTCCATCGTTCATCCGACGTCCCGCAAGAAAAGATACCGTACAAGACATGGTGGCAGGCGCACAGAACAATGACGTTGGTCAACCGAGATTGATCATGGAAGACATTTTCCAAGAATTTTGGTGACCGGAAAGGAATCTTGCATTCTCCAGCACCGCTTTCCCTACACAACTAAGCGTCCCTTTACTTTTCCATGATTATCTTATCCAGCAACACTCGGGTCTCTCTATTGGACTCACGCACTTCAACAACGTCTGCGGCAAAGTCCAATGACCACACATCTAGTTTACCTTCACTTCAACCACCCGCGCAGAGAGAGTAGCGTCTGCCCAACGACGGTGTCTGTTATTCTGACCACCACCACGACCCATTCCCACAGATGTATTCTTTGATTCCTCCTCTTGCCGTCATCTTCGTACTACCGGACTGACGTCCTAGCATGCCTTTCTCCATCAGAGTAGAGTTTGGATGTACCCGCAGAGCTGCATCACTCGCTGCGTCGTCCCGTGCTCGAGGTTGTGCCATTCAACAGATCAATTGAATATCGTCTCAGCAAGACAGAGTAATTCGACTCGAGGACGCGAGAAGAGGCTGCGTGTAGCGGGGTTCCATGCCAGGACGTAAGGCTCCCGGGTGGATGTGTGCACCTTCAAACTTGATCAGAAGGCAGTTTGAGAGCACATCGGCGACTCCAGCGCTTGTCGCTGCTCGGAGCTTATGTGAGTCGAAAGGCCGCGGCGGTCGACAAGTTGTGCTTATCGGCCAGCCCACTGTCTCATCTGTGTGCAGGTCCTTTTGTGAGGTATTTCTGCCATTGGATTGTAGCGAAGATCAAGCGGTTCGCCCGGCCCACAGTAAGGTGTTGTGGAAGCACGGCCATGCAGCCTGTCGAAACTGTGCTCCGTTTTGAATCCGGGGTCGAGGACTCTGGGCAGACCAGGAGTGAGAAACGTCCCGTCCTTCACGAGAACCGGAGAGCTCCCCAGCCAGATCCAGGTCCCGCCAACTCCTCACTGAAATCGAGGAGTGTAATTCCATGGAGCGGCAGTACTTTGTGACTGTGCGTAGAGGCGAGTAATGTCCTGGCGGCGGTGCTCATCATACCTATGCCATGGGGCATCAAGCAAGGCCGAAGGGCAGAGGGCAGACGCGATGGAAGGCGAAGGTAGGAGGTGGCCCACTTGTCGACAGCAGGAGTGCGCAGCAGGAAAGGAGGTCGATCGGTGCTGCATAAGGTTTAGGAGACTATCTCCGTCGAGTGATGATTGCACGAGGGTCAACCTGGTTGAACAGTCAACAGGAGATGAGAGAGGAAGGGCAACGGCATTGGGAAATCTTGGAAGATCGAAGCTGGTGAAAGCAGCGAGGAGACATTCTTAGGTTCACTATAGCTCCTTGCCCGCCCAGGTAAAGCGTGGCGGACGAAGTCTGCCCAGAAGTGTACATTCAGCGACGCTGCTTTTGAGAAGTCTCACATTTTCATTGGATGGGCTCGGGATCGCCAAGGGCGCTATGACAGTCAGTCGCGAGCAGAAATGACTAACCAGGAGAAGTTTTAGGAGTCAGCAATGAGTCACCATGTACCCGGGACCGTGGGTCTTGGTTGATTTCCTCCGGCTGACTGGGGAAATCTGAATCAGGTATAGCCCGCTTCCATTTTTATATCGTCGAGAGAACTGGTGATTTGCACTGGCTGATCAATCAGACCACTTCAGTTTTCTTGCTTTGTTAGTATCGAGCGAGCTCTAATCTTGAGGCCCACTTTTGACCCAAAGCGGTTTTTCCTCCAGCCAGCTGGAGGGAAACCCTAATCAAGTATAGCGCACTTCTATTTTGATACCATCGAGAGCGCCGGTTATTTGCATTAGCTGATCAATTGCTTGGTTCGTCGGTATCGAGCGAGCTCTGATCCCTCAACGTGTCCACCGATGACTTTTGTGAAGATCGTCGATGATATGATAGATGATTTTGAACTGGTAAGGTGGTGGAAGAAGGTGACGACGAAATGGTAGCACAACTTCTGAACTTACCGGTGTAGATCTTCCTGTTTTCCTTGGGGCGTAAAAGGGCAAGTGCGGGTCTGACGACTATGTCAGACTCACCTCTTTGTTAGAGTCGTCAGTCATATCTGAAGCAGCAGACACCCTGCCATTTAAACAATGACTTTGGCGCAATCGAACGACAGGCGAGGGCAAAGAAGGAAGCACTCTTTTTCCTGTTGTGATAATTGGATCTGTCACTCAATGGAATATGTCATTCAAGAGGGTGTGTTAATGAATGGGATATGTCAGTCAAGAGGGTATGTTGAGGTATGTTAGTCAATGGGATATGTCATCAATGGGATGTGTCAGTCAATGAGGTGTGCTAGTCAATAGGGTATGCTAATCAATGGGATGTGCCACAGAATGGGATGTGCTACACAATAGGATGCACCACACAATAGCGTGGACCGCTCGAGGGGACATGATGCCATAACATACACTCCAATGGCATCCGTAACCCGATGGATCTGCCACACCATGGGACATGCCATACAACAGCGTGGCCCAAGCAAAGAGGTCCATTGGCACTGTCAACCTCGGTGAGATAGCTACGGCCAAGGTTAGAGATCGAAAGGACCTGCTCGACCTTTAAATACGTCCCACCACTTCTGTAAGGCAGGCAACATGGTTTTCTTTCGTCTATTTATAGATCTCTTTGACAACTGTTGAATGTTAAAGCAGGGCACAAAGTTAGCGCTGACGCACAGACCACCAAGGCGCGTCCCTACGCGTTGGGTGCACCAAGATCTCAAGCGAAGCACTCACGCAACCAGTTGACCTCTGGCGGCCGCAGATGATTATGAGAGAAGATGCCTGCAGTGACTCTGCGAGCAGCTCCGTTCTCCACCACCCTATATCCGACACAGAGGAACCCACTTCCACCGCTCCTCCAGACACCATCGGGGCTCGCCATCATTGAGATCCAAGGAACAATCCATGCGTCATTCCCAACCCCGGCCCTGGAGGAAGACAATTCGGTAGCTTCATGCCAGCCTGCCACTCCCACGCCTATTGGCCGCCTCGAATTTCCTCTTTACAACCCTGCTGATGCAGACGATACGAAGTGGATGAAGAAAGTGTACTTCTATGTTGGAAAGCACCAGCGGCTGACAGGTGAAGTGAAGAAGCTGGGAAAGCCGCTGGCGGTGATCAGAAAGAGAGATGATCATAGAAGATCCGAGGATGCGATGGATGTAGATGGCAGCGCTGTGGAAGAGCTGGAGATTGTAGAAATCGTCAGGTGGAAGTTGCTGTTCGGTGCGAGACCGGAGCCCGTTGGGGAGCGAGCGTCTGAACCACTGGGCTAATGATGAACCTGAACGACTGGCACCACATCCCCATACCATGCGAATCGCCCAGACGATCCCGCAGGCAAACGGAGTGCTTCGGAGGCGCACTATCACATCATCACTTGTGATAATCGATGACTATTCTCGAGAGTCGACATCACGATCTAGATGGATGGACTAGGCGACTGTTTCAGCCTGCTGGACCAGGTCTGCAAAATTCTGTTCGGGAATCTGGATACAGCTGATAGGCTTCACACGTTTTCAGCATTGAGCGTGGGGAAGATCGCTGATGAGCATGCTGTCATGGGGGAGTTGGGAGCGAAAGCGCTCATGCGCAGCATACCGCATTGGATCCCTTACAGAAGTCAAGCTTGATCTCACGGGTTCGCTTCACCGGCCAGACTGCTCTCTCGGCCGTTTTCTGAACTGTCGGCGATATTCACAGCAGGGTGAGCCTCGACCAACGAGCGCCGCGAAGCTGACAGTTGAGGACTGTTGGCCTGTCTCTTTCTGGCCCGGCTTATCCCATCTTCGGACAAACTCTGCGCTCCATCGGAGACTCGATGAGGACTGCAGAGGCGTCATGCCACAGCTCTCATGCTCCGCAAATTAGGCGATGACAAGCGATCTTGCTACGTCATTGTTATCGGGCCGAACGCAATGAAGCTACGAAATGGCTCTAGCTCTGGTTCATGTTGGCGGCAGAGCACGACCTGGCCAGGATGGCTTCGCCAGATCTGCAGTTACTGAATTAGAGATGCCATGTTGCGGGGTCTTTTACCTTCCTTGCCTTGTCCAGGCCATAAAGTGATGTTGCGGAAGCTCTCACCACGGAAAGGAGATATCCATGTCCCGAGGATACTCGTATCACAGCCTCTGGCGAAATCCTTCTATTCAGCGAGGACACTGTCTGGGATGTTACTCGGACCACGTACAATACCATCTCACTTGCCCAGCAGCCAAGGGACGAGCAGCATATAAAGCATATAAGCCATGAGCCCGGCACGTCCACACTCGCCCTCTCAACCGAACGAAAGTGTACAATCCAGTGCAGAATTCATCGGCCAACGGTCGTTGCCCACTCTGCACTTCCAGCGATGGAGACCGCAATACCACCTGCAGGCACCCAGCGGGTGGATGAATGATCCTTGTGCACCAGGCTACGACCTGGCCACCGGCCGGTACCATTTGTTCTTCCAATGGAATCCGCGGAGGAATCCCTCTGGTGCCGTCACCTGGGCCAACATCTGCTGGGGACATGCAACTTCCACGGACATGATCGACTGGACCGTCTCTGCGACCTGCAGCCTCACACCTGGTGCGTGGTACGACAGCGAAGGATGCTTTACCGGATGTCTGCGGACCACCGGTCTCCACGGACAATCTGGTCAATTGACCATTTTCTATACGGGAGTCAATCGTCTGCCACTTCACTACACGCTTCCCTATATCCGGACAACGGAGACCTTGGCGGTCGCACAGTCAGCGGACGGCGGCGAGTCCTGGACGAAACTCCAAGAAAATCCAGTCCATTCGGAACCACCTGTGGGCATGTCGGTCACCGGCTGGCGTGACCCGTTCGTGGCTCCTTGGCCCTCCATGGACAAGGTTCGTGGCCATGATGGACCACGGTCGACATTGTATGGGATGATATCAGGGGGAATTAGAGACGCAACACCCACCGCATTTCTGTACAGCGTCAACCCCACCAACCTCGCACAGTGGACCTTTTTGACGGCTTTGATCGACCTCGGTTCGAATGGTCACATGCCCAGATGGTCGGGTGACATGGGTGTCAATTGGGAATGTGCCAATTTCATGACCTTGACGAATGAAGAGGATGGATCCAGCAGAGAATTCATCATTGTGGGAGGAGAAGGATCCCGCACGACGATGATGCATCCAAAGTCGGAATGTCCTCAGCCACTCACAAAGTGTCCCCGTGCCCCACGCTCCATGCAGTGGATGTGTGGCAAACTGTATGCCACTCTCGCCGGTGACCGAACGGTGTGTCCGAAGATGAAGTACAGGTACGGTTCCCGTTTTGACCATGCATGTTTGTATGGAGTCAACACGTTCACCGATCCCCAAAGCTCAAAGCAAATCGCTTGGGGTTGGGTGACGGAGGAAGACCTGCCTCCAACGCTCGTCAACCGGCAGAACTGGAGCGGCATGATCTCGTTGCCACGCGAGCTCAGCCTCATTTGCTTGAAAGGGGTGACTGGAGCCCTCCGGTCAAAACTGCAAGATATCAGCTCTATTGAAATTGAGCCAGAGTCGGAGGATACTTTCGTCGTGAGGACGCTCGGCATTGCACCCGCCACTGCGGTCGAGGGCCTCCGACGAGGGACAAGAGAATTGCGTGTTGAAGGGACCCCCGTCCTCTCACCGACGGCAGACTGCTTTCTGGATGTCCAAACTTGTCGCTTCGAACTGTCGGCCACCTTTTCAGTGTCTGACCACTGCTCTCGTATCGGGTTGAGCGTCTTTCACACCGAAGACCATGATATTTCCTCGGCAACAACCGTGTCAATGACGACCGCAACGGAAACCTTGACGGTGGAGCGGCCAGACTCTCGTCAGATTGATGCCAACATCAACACATTCCCAGAGACTGCGCCATTCACCGTCTTCTCCGTCAAACGTGCAGGTCGGAGAGAGAGAGAGCACTTCCAGGTGCGACTGTGGTTTGACGAATCCGTGCTCGAAATCTTCGCCAATTCGAGGTGCACTTTCGCGACCCGAGTCTATCCGTCCACCAAGCGTTGTTGGGGAGTCCGATTTTGGGCCGACGATTCCTCGCAACAGTCCCGGCTGTTGCAGGCACGAGTCTGGGACGGCCTGCGAGCTGATATTCGAGTGGCTGATGGGGACAAGATGTCGATAAGAACGGCGTGACAAGCATCACGTGTCTTTCCCAGAGAGATCGCGACATCTTTCCATATGCACACTGACATGGTTATGGCGATCTACGGGACCGTTTTCTCTAGTTAGAGGCTACAAGGCCCCGCGTTGCATTCGATCGTCCATCCAGTCTTCACGATAACCCGGACTGGCGCACGTGAGCCACGATTTCAAAGGGGGCCAAAAGGTGGTGAGACTTGGTCAGGATTGATTCTTGAGGCATTTAGGCATGCCAGAAGACGACTTCCTTTGTCCAGTTTTTAATGGCCGGAGAGAGGATGCGCCAGCAGAATGGATGCTATGTCGGCCATGGTATCGTGTGCTCAGACGAAGCACACGTCCGTTTCCAGGCACCTGATGGTCAGGAAGGAGTAAGAGATGGAGATTACATCAGTCGGAATGGATGAGAGATCAATGCCAGACGACGTCATCGAAAATCACTCGCACCCTGTCCACGTGGACTCCACTCGGAACGAGCCGGACGAATGTGCACTATTAGGTCTTCCAGCTTCCAAAGTCTTGAATCGGTCAAGATTTCAGTCACGTTCTGGGCGGCAGCCATCAGCAGGAACCTTCGAGATCTGGGATTGTGATGATGCGGAGCCACTCCTATGTCAGCTCTCCAGACGTCAGAGCTGGGGGGTCTGAGCTTTCGAATCTTCGGCATAGCGTCCGGCCCCAGCTCTCAGCTGCACCCGCGGCTTTTGTGCACCTCATGCTACCCTCCGCTCCAATGTCAACTCATGATCTATATATTCAGGCCGTCGACCGCCGACCGTGGTCGTTTTGGGACCGGTTCCAGCATCCGTAAACTTTCTTTCCTCCCTGATGATCTGGTCAACTCGCGCGCCAATGCTGCAACTGATCCCTCGAGTCTGCCCCCCGCTCCGAAGATAAAGAGCCTGATGTCACCAACTTGAGGTCGATCGACTTGTTTTGCCTCTCGTAGAAGCACACGTGTGGCAAGATGCAAGCTGCCACTCACTCGACGCCGATCTCCCCACCTTCTGCACGGCTCACCGAGGACGTCAAAAGAGCTCGGGAGTTGTATAGATACCTCCAGCCCGACAACCTGGTCCCGCCTCGGTTCAGACGCAGAGGGTCGACGTTCAACTCTCGGCATGAGCATGTCCCCAGCCTCGCGGCCGCGCTTGCGCCGTACTGCCAGCTGACGGCGCTGCGGTGCAACGTGCGAAAGGCCATGCTCAATGTCATGGACCGAGATGTTATGTACTCTCTGGCAGAAGGGAGTAGCGCGCCAGATTCCTCAGACAGTCAAGTTGAATCAGTAGAGGATCCTATATTTCTACACTGCTCCACGAGCGTCCCGTCAAAAGACAGCATATGTGAAATGACTGTCCGGCTGAATAAGAGCGGCCGTGACGGCGCGGCGCCCATGTTTGTCGTGCCTGATCTGTCCACATCACAGTTCTCACACCTCTCCATGGTCGCCGGTCCACCATACTACCGGTTCTATGCCGGGACCCCGATTACCACTCGCGATGGCGTCAACATTGGCAGTCTGGCCGTCATGGACACGTCGCCGCGCGCCGGGCTCAGCACGGCCGAGGAGGAGTTTCTGGTCCAAACGGCGGCTCACATCATGACCTATCTGGAGACCAATCGACAAGCAATCGAGGGGATGCGTTCTCGAAGAATGGCCGAAGCCCTGGAGGGATTCATTGCCGGTAAGCGAAGCATGGATGAGGGCCGACCCGGGTCGTTATCCGAAAAGGCCATGAGAAAAAGGTCACGGATCGCGTATGGCCTGTCGCGTCGGGTCTCGGACAAGGAGAGTGTGGTTGGCCCAAGGGTGGATCACCCACAGGATGAGTTCCCCGCGAAGCAAGGACAGCGACGAAGATCGTCACTCGAATCAACGAGCTCCGAGATCGGCATATCGGGCCAGTCGAGCGATGCTGATGATCAGCACTCGGTCCAGGACGTGGACGATGGGTTGCGCAACCACCCAAAAACCTTTGGCCGGGCGGCAAATCTCCTGCGAGAAGCCTTCGGCGATCTGGGAGAGGACGGAGCGGTCGTCTTCTTGACACTGAGGAGCCGTTTAGATCGCCTCAAAAGGAGCGCCAGCTCGCCAGGACGACACCGATCTTACTCCCTGAAACAGTCGACCTCGGATCACCGTGAAATGGCTCCCGGTCACCAACCTGCGTCCATCTTGGCCTATTCGACGCAGGCCGCGCCTTTTGTGAACGAGGATGCACCGTCTCCACCACGATTGGAGATTGCCGAGGAATTGCTGCTGACCCTCATGACCCGTCACCCTGGAGGGCGACTTTGGTCCTTCGACGAGAGCCGATGGTCTTCCGAAGAAGAGGATGCCGGCCGTTTCCACCCTTCCGGGCGAAGGCGCCAGCGGAGGAGGAACGAAGAGAGAGCGGTCCGAGCAGTATTCCCCGCGTCACGACAGGTGCTGTTTACCCCCATCTGGGACGCCAACGCCGGCTCGTTCGCTCATGCGGTTTTTGTCTCGGCCTCGCTGGAAACTCGGCCCATCAGTCTGCAAGAACTCAGCTTTCTCAATTCATTCTGCAGCACCGTCATGGATGAATGCAGTCGGTTGGACACGATGAAGGCTGATAAGCAGAAGAGTGATTTTGTCGGCACCATCAGCCATGAAATGCGGAGTCCTTTGCACGGCATCCTGGCCAGCGTCGAGTTCCTCGCCGACACCAATCTCAGCGGATTCCAGCAATCCCTGATCGATACCGTTGACTCGTGCGGGCGGACGCTGCTGGACACCATCAATCACGTTCTCGATTTCTCCAAAGTCAATTCCTTTGAGAAGCACTGGCAAGCATCCAACAAGAGGACGAATTACCTCAGCAAGAAACACCATTACCTGGGGCCGGAGAGCACGTCCAAGCCCTATTCACAAGGTGCCCCTCCATTGCTTCAGCTCTTTGGCGTCACCGACATTGCCGCCGTGTTGGAGGAGGTCGTCGATGGGCTGGTCCTCGGTCACACCTATACCTCCGGAATCGACATCACCGACACGTCGCGGGAAGCGCGAGGCAGAGGGAGTAGCAGCCGTGGCGAGGGCCTGTCGACCGAGGAGGTCGCCGTCATTGTCGACGTGCAGCAGGCCGATTGGGCGTTCATGACCCAGCCCGGGGCTGTGCGCCGGATTATCCTCAACCTGACCGGTAATGCTCTCAAATACACGACCAAGGGCTTCGTGACGGTTCGCCTCGAGCTCACTTCGCTGGATCATGTGGGCGAGGACAAGGACAGCGAGCTCATGCTCTTGACCGTCACAGATACTGGCCGCGGCATTTCGCCACAATTTCTCTCCTCGCGATTGTTTATCCCTTTTGCGCAGGAGAACGCGCTGGCCCCGGGCACAGGCCTCGGCCTGTCGATCGTCCACAGCATCGTGACCATGCTTGGCGGGACCATTGACGTGCAGAGTCAACTCGGCCAAGGTACGGTCGTCCAGGTGGCCTTGCCTCTGAAACGCCCGCTCCCGGGACAAGTCTCGACCGGCAATACCCCTCATTCGGGCAGCACGGCAACTTCTGCCAGCACGGGACCGGACGAATACGTCCATTTCTTGCAGAATCAAGCCTCCGATTGTAAAGTGGCGTTGTATCGACCCGGCAAGCCTCAGCCCCACGATTGGGCCCAAGTCACCTCTCGGTATGTCCGGGACTGGTATGGTTTGGAGCTTGTGGACCAGCCGCTGTTGGGAATTGCCAGCGTGGTCGTGACCGAGGAAGAAGATCTCGAGTCTCTGATCGACCAGATTGTCGGCACCCCCGGAAATCGGCCAGCGCTTGTGGTCTTGTGCAGTTTCGCATCGCGGCATAGCGCCTCGTACATCTCCTCGCTGGAGACCCGCACCAATGGTGCCGTGGAGTTTGTGTCGAGGCCGACCGGACCCTACAAGCTCGCCAAAAGCATCCGGCTAGCCTGGGAGAAAATGAGAGCAGCCAGGTCACCTTTCGAGAATGTGGCAGCCCGGGGAGCGATTCCCGCGCAGACGACCTCCCGCACTCCGCAACACGCCCCAGCCCCACCCAGGACTGATCAGGTCGCCGACAATCTTCAAGAGATGGATTTGAACTCGCCGGGTCGCGTCAGCGTCGCCCGAGTTGTGCAAGCAAGCGAAACTTTTGCCGCTTCACAGTCCAGTCAGCACGCGCAGATGGCCATCAATCACCCTTCTGGCAGCGTCGTCAACTCGCCGGTATGGACGACCACCGAGAAGGACGCCTACCCGTTTCCCGACCTGCGGAGCACTGCATCGGCCTCGGCCACCGGCCTGGCTTCTGATCAAGGTCCCGCCGGCGAGAGTGCGCTCAACCGCGACGACCATGCCCTCCCCAGAAGCACTCGCAATCTTGAGGAGCCAGACACGGTCCTGGCGAAGCAAGAAATGCACGCTATCGATCCGCGGATTCTCCTGGTTGATGACAACAAGATCAACCTGAAGCTGCTTGAAACGTTTTTGCGGACGAAACGTAAATACAGCCACATTGTCATGGCCGAAAACGGCAAAAAGGCGGTGAAAGCTGTCCGATCAGCTCAAGAGCCGTTTGAGATTGTCTTCATGGACGTTTCAATGCCGGTGATGAACGGGTTCGAGGCCACGCGGGCCATTCGAGATTTTGAGAAAGAGCACAACATCAAGACCGGCGCCATGGTGATTGCGCTGACCGGTCTGGCCAGTGGTCAAGACCAGTCGGAAGGACTGGATTCGGGGTGCGACATTTACATGACCAAGCCGGTGAGTTTCAAGGAGGTCGGTAAGCTGTTAGACAACTGGGAGGCGCATCAGCGATTGAAGGACGGCAAAAGCGATTCGGACAACACTGTGGTCGGAGGCGGTATAGCTAGACCTGGGTTGTGAAGGCCTTATCATTCAGGATTTGGTGTCAAAAGTTCGCACAGCGGAGGAAGGAATGGTTGATACCTGGGGGCCCCGATACGGTGCATTCGGTAAGTTGTGGAGGATGTGTGCTAGAATATCGGCCTACTGGTTAGACGCGGCCAACGCATGTTCTAAACGTATATCAGGCGGCGATCTGCAACAGAAACACCAGTCGAAAATACGGCTCGCTTGCCCAAAAAGGGATATCTGACGATGCTGCCATAGCTATAGCAGGCGCAACTGCGTTTGACCCGCCTTTTTTGACTGCTCACTGTCAGACACATGTTCAACCACGAGAATCCCACTCACGTTGGTACGTATCAACAGCATAATATTAACAAAACGAGCCGTCACCCTCCGTCATCACTGGACTGCTGCAACAATATCAATATGCCCATCCTTGATCGTGGCACATGGCACCTGAAGTAAGTTCTTGGCCTTAATTTGAACAAAATGGCCGGCAGCCGGCCGACCTCGATTCGGTGGTCATCCTTTCCAATCCAGTGTTTGACCTGCCCATACCTTCCTCACCCCAATCTATGGACCTCCATATACAAAAAGGCCTCTGCCTCCTCAACCACCGGCCGAAGAGCCCTCGAGAATGCCGATTTCCTGACGTCGCCGGGCGTTTTCTTGCCAGATAGCCCTGCCCTCTAGCTCTCTGAAGGAGACCTTTCACATCCCCGTCACCCCTCCTCGTCCTCCCCAGGATGGACAGTCGCCATGCAGACGAGCTGTGGGCCCAGGCCGAAGCCAACGGCTACAGCGGCCCCCGCTGTATGATCAGACATATGGAGAGTATCGCTACATCACTGACTGCGGTACGTTATTGTGCTCTGAATGTCGGGCGGACCTTACCTGGCGAACCTATCGACAAAACGCTACTGCGGGACCAAGAGTTGTTCGAACTCCAATGTCGCCGGTGCCACGCTGACGGGTGGACATGGACAGCCCGTGCAATTCCATATTCGACCACTTGGATCAGAGAGTCAGAAGCTCCCAGCGACACGGTTACCGAGTTGACAACACCAGATCCGGTCGGATAGAGATGATGTGAATATGGGAAGAAATTTAGCGCCGGTGATTTAGATAACCCTGAGTCCTGAAGGGGTTGCCGTGTTAAGGCCTTCGGCCGTCCTGGCCCGTTTTATTGTCTACCTGGCTTCGTTTTCTAAACGGAAACGGTACCCAGCGATCTTAAGTTGGGGGTGGATGTAATGGATATATCTACTTTATGCACTCAGTCCTTGAGATTAATAGACGCTGGCTTCCAAAAGAATATGGGCTCATCACGTCGCCTATTGCCGGCTCCAACTCAAAAGAAAATGAGATTCGGCCACGAAAGAGTTCAAAAGGAGCTAGCTCGGATCAAATTCTGTGCAATCTGTTTGTTGCATCAGCAGAATGTGTTGGCCTTACAATGGTGGTTGGGTGTCCTCCCTGACAACCACTGACTCAATTAGTCGTGGCCTGTCCTCGTGGTAAAGTTCCACAACGTGTAATTAGCCTGTACTTGACCTCCATACTTCTTAGTGGTATCGGTCTTGTAACCATTTAAAGCTATGCTTGTTCTGGGCCTAAGGCTGGATGGCTTCTCTGCAGGAGTTCCTGCACAGGTCAACGTCGTCTGATCAACTACCGTGCCTAAGCATTTTCTTGTAATTGAGATTGTGGTCTGAGATCAGGTCGACGTAACCGGCGGGTCCCTCGTCATCGTCAACGGCTGGCTGAGGCACCTTACCCTGGAAGATGTCCTTCCAGTACATGGCAAGTGCGAATGTCGCGTAGTTGTCTGCATTGTTTGGAGAGGCAGAAGCTCGGGTAATGGTGATCTCTTGCAATTTTGTCGAAATTGGGAATTCGAGTTTGAGTGTGCTCTAGTAGCCGGCCTGTGTTGAGCAGGCGGAAGGAGGCACCACTTTTCGACGTGCAGCGTCTTCAGTTCGGGCTTTATTGAGATGACCATAACACATCACCTCCAGAGTTCTCAAGCCACCATCGAGCATCAAGTCTCTGATGAGCAAGCGACTCAGAGAGCCGGACTCAAAAACAATGGTGGGCCATTCTTTTGGTCGCGTCGGATCGGGAGAGGTTTCAATCCGTAGCGCCCTCCTTGGAGGAGCTCGGGATTTTGAATTTTGCCCCGCCAGTATAATATAAGATTGGTGGGAGGCCCATTCTCATGACTGCCAACTTAATCCTTCGGCCAACGTGATGTGCGCACCTTCTTGTTCCAGTGAGGGCATCAATTTGATAATCAATAGATTGCCGTCCGTGTAATGGCTCATTCGAGTATGCTTCGTACTGCTGATTCGTGCGGCCGTCCATCAACACAGCAGACTGCGAGTTGACACGTCCCTTGAGATCTTGAATCCCCTTGTACTGATACATTTTTAATCCCTCCAAGGGCGACATCTCTGGTGAACTGTCTACCGACGTGGTCTCTGATGCAGCTGTGCTTGAGGCTGACCGTGGATGTACACATCGCTGGATCCGCAAATTGTTGCCATACTGAGGTTCGAAAGGCGAGATCGGCCCGGAAGGCATAATGTTGGTAGAAGAATCTGGCTCGGCAGCTGGAGTTGATGTGGTGTTTAGGCGTAGACTATAAGGCTTGGCGCATCACATGATTCTGTAGAGGGTTCCATTTCTGGGAAGGCGACCTGCTTAGCCTCCACACAAGGTGGGCCAGGGCTGGCTGACCACAGAGCCAGAAACCAATCAATTGATTCGTTGGCGTCCTGATCGACCCGTCCTCGAGCCTATGGACATTCCACGGCGAGGCCGACAATGTGAAGCTTGGCTCGCCTTGTTTAAGGAGGGATTACTGCGGCCGTTGCTCCATACAAGTCACGAGTTTATCGCACCAGGACCCGGCCCCCATTTCTGCCCAGGCCCGACTTCAAGCAGCCTTCTACATCGGCTCTCTGGATTATGCCACCAGCCCGTTTGGAACTCCACTTAGCGCCTGATATTCGCTCCTTGAACTCCGTGATAACGGCCCGGCTGGTTGGCGTGCAGCGTGCATAATCGCTTTCGGTCTTCCAACCTCATCGACCGGCACATAAGATGACACCGCTCAGTCCGAGGCGTCCGGACCGCGGCTCTGTCTCTTCCCTCTCCTCCCATCAGCCTCACAGCACATGGCCCTGGATAATGAAGCCATTGGGAAGTTGGTCCAGCAACTCGAGGCTGACCGGACAGCCTATCTCGCAACCTTTGCAAAGGTACAGGAGACACTGGCGCATGCTCTAAATATTCAGCCTCACCCGGACGGCAATTCTCCGCCCGTGGTCGCTTCTCCCCTGCCAGCACCATCTGTGTCCGCAGTTGACACGACTCCTTCTTCTCCGCGCTCGCCACCAAGTCTCAGCAGCCGTCGGACCGGCCCCGGCAGTTCGACCCTCGTCGACATTGAGAGCCGGAAAAAGGGGTCGCTTTACACCGGAGACGAGAGCTCTGACAGTGACGACGATGAGTCCTTCTTCGCACAAGAGGTGCTCCCAGTCCAACAGTTCTCTGAAGAGGACCTGCGCCGTCACTTGAAGGATCACCAATGGAACCGTCATAGCACTTTGATCCTTCAAGATCTTCTCAAAGATCCTCGAGTCCTCGACCAAAATCGTCTCCTCGAGAGACTTCGACGACGGCAGGAAAATGATGCAAACCACCATCACGCTGACATCTACCAGGTCGGCACGGACGGTGCGCCCCTTCGCCACAGCCGAGGTGATTCCGATGAAGGCCTGCTAGCCACATGGGAAGCCCTTCGGCAGACCAACGTCGACAGAGAAAGAAAACAGGCGGTGGGGCGCATCATCGTCCTGCGGGAGCCTCCACCGGTGCTGTTTGCTGCTTTACATTTGACCATGAACAAGCATTTCGACATGGATTCTATATACCGCATGATGATTGACGACGAGACGTCGACGAAAGCCTACATCAAGGGATGTATCAGCGATGACCACCGTCACCAACGGTCCCTTGTCTTCTGCTTCAAATATCATACGATTGTCGGCGAGGGACGCGCTCCTCTCCCATGGCAGAACCATGACAACCGGGTCGAGTCGAGAGAAGACCACATTTCCATCGCGACCTGCTCATCGATCGTCGCGTTGTCACTGTCTGGAGGCCCCAGTTACACGCTGCGCCGCAATTCTCGCAAGGCCAAGCCCATTCTGGGCTTTGTTTATGACCCGTTCGCGCCATGGCACGTCCTGTCCATCCAGTGTTTTCCAGACTGGCATTCGTCCGTCGATGTGCATCAGACCAATCATCACTACGTCAACGGTCCCGATGCCTTCCTTGCGACTCTACTGGCCGAGTACAGAGACGCGGCGCGGCGTTTTCGGGAACTCAACCTCCGTATCATGACGTTGGCATCGCCTCCCGGACAGGCCATATTTGACTCCCAAATGCGAGATGGTCTCTTGTTCGAAAACGACAAGTACACGTACACCCGCCGCTACTTTTGGGCGTCCCAGACTCTTGGTCTGCTGAGTCATGAGATCAAGGCCATGATAACGGCGTACAAGGACACGTTTACCGAGGAAGTATGGTCTGGTGAGCACAAGACCCTTTTCCCCGGGACCAAGGACCAATCGCTTCGTTATAACAACTGGAGAAAGAAGCTGGCCCACACCCGCAAGCTATTCGAGAAGGAGATCGCAAAACTGGAAGAAGTGCACAGACATAATCAGCAACAGCAAAAGGATATCAGAAACCTGCGAGAATGGCTTTTCAGCGGAACGTCGGTGCAAGAAAGTCGCGAGGCTGTCAGTCAAGCCAAGATCACCGTCGAGCAGGGCTACAACATCAAGGTGCTCACCCTGGTGTCCATCTTCTTCCTGCCACTCACCTTTGTGACTTCGGTGTTTGGAATGACCAACATGCCGCCAAACGACTCGTTCAGACCGTTCGCCATCACCACCGCGTGCATTTGCCTCCCGACATACCTCCTCATTCTGATGGTAAATGATTCGGACCGGTTTCAATACATCATCTCGAAATGCGCCTGGTTGTTTGCCTTGGTCGCTTCATGTTTCCGCACCAGTGGCGCGAGACCGACGAGATACAGAATTCGATTTCGGCGCGAGGAAGAAGAGTCTGGACCGACGATCCGCAGGACGGCTACCTACGCAAGTCTAGAGGGAAGACTCCCTCCTCAGGGCGTCTTCAGCAGCAGCCACGTCGAAATGAAGCGGATGTCAGTATCCCAGCACGACCAGCAAGCTGGGACCACGTCTGGAACCGAGACTGAAGGCCGGGCTGAGGACCTAGGCAAGACGGCCGCGTGGTCGGCCGAACCGGTGAGCGTGCAGCGGACGAGTACGATCAAGTTCGAAGAGCCGGCCTCCCCTCCGTCACAATGGAGGACGGGAGAATCGGCGGGCATGACACTGCGGGAGCTGGAGGGTGTGACGTGCGTATCTGCTCCTCCAACCTTGGTGGCCAAGAATGGGAAGCGGAGTCTGAGTGCACCCAACGGCACCACCAAGTCGTTACTGAGGAGACTGTCTGAGAAGTTTTCTCGGGACCGAGGGTCCAAGTCGGCTGTGTGAGTAAGGGCGAGATGGAGATGCCGCAAATATGATTGAAGACCCTGCACCGGCCACGCCCATTAAGACGGAAGGAGAACGAAGCGAGATGGAAAGGTGTGCGTCCTGATAGAGACGATGTGGCTGATCTGTGCATATAGATGCTGGACGACTTACGAACCTAACGAATAGTCACGACGAGTCATGATTGGATGAACATGCAAACAGAATGAAGATACAATCCGGTCCAGAGAGTGGAACCACAAACTTGTGTGGTAAAGCCGGATCGTCTATCACAGCCCTTGCGCCTTAGAGGTAGGCTATAGAGCTGGCATAAGGCCCAGGCAATAGCCATTAACTAAACCACATCCAACCCATCAGATATTAACAGTTTTGAACACAAAGGAATAGAGACTACTGACTAATTATTAATTGAGTTACCTAGTGTGCCGCTCTCCATTACGTGCTGTTTGGGTTTGGGGACTTTGACTTTGTCCAGGTCCAACGCGTCAGAGGAATGGAAGATATGAAGCCAGAGCAGCACATGCGTTTGTGCTTCTCCTCTTTCTCGGCTCCGTCATACTTGGCTCCTCTCTCTCTGTGGCCGTCTGCGGAGATGAGATCCGAGAAAAGGTAAGAAAAGAAACTGGCCAGGCGTTCGGTGTGATATCAAGAATTTCTTGCTTCCTTCTTTCCTTCAGTCATACTTCCCTCGATCTTTCTCGTGCCTTTCCAATAGCTTCATTTTTGCCAGCAAAGCCCCTGACGGCATCGCGTTCCAGCTCAACAACGGCTTCAAGACCTGCAATACCGTATCCGTGTAAAATCCTGTATCCGATCGCACATCATTCCTCCTCCCCACCGACGCCGTCTAATGCTTGCTCATGACCATCATGGCAAGATGAAAAGTGTATACTTTTGTTTGGGGCTGTTTCTTTTGCCCTCATCCTGGCGTTGTTCGTCGTCTGTCATTTCAAGAGGGTAGTTCGCGCTCCGAGTCTCACTCCGACTACACTTTGACATGTCTCCCTTCTCTCTCGACGACCTTGACTAGTGATTTGTACGTCTCGGTCCAGTCATCGCCCTCTTCCCCTCCTTCGGTTTTACTCGCCCCCTCTTTCTTCTTGCCCACATCCCTCACAACCATGACCACGCTGGTCGGCCGCTTCGTCTGGCCTGCGGCACCCAGTTCTGCGCGGCTGGTCACGTAGATGTACGGGATGTTGTGGTCTTCACATAGGACAGGAATATGGCTGATGACATCCATGGGGCTGATGTCGGCCGCGAGCACGACGATGCCGAGTGGGGCGGATGAGTCCGATGTGGAGGATGGAGGGTTGGTGGCCGCGGACTTGCGCAGGGCTTTGACGACTTCTTTTACGCCCCGTTTCAGTGTGCGCTGCGCGGCGGCTAGAGAGAGCTTCGTTAGCTAATAACCTCAAGGGCTGCAAAGTATCGGACGAGACCGCTCAGCTCCACCACCTAGCGGAGGACATCGTCCCCTGCTTGCGGCACACGTTTACAACCGGGAAAAGGCAGACCGGCAGACATTGGGGAAAAAAGGGGGTTAAGACCAAGAACATACCCTTCTTCACACACTTGAAAACCTTCTTCGCGACTTTTTCATCGGCCAACGGGTTCGCAAACGGCACCAACGCCCCGATCGGCCTAACAGCCTCTTTCTTCGTATTCTCCTCTTCATCCACTCGTCCGTCGTCGCTTCTCACCTCCATGTCCCTATCCACGTCATCATCGGCCAAGTCTTTTTTCCTCGCGTCCCTGTCTTTGACCTCGGCGACCTCGCTCTTCTCAATCTCGTTCAGTACCTTCTCCTTCAACGCCTCGCGCTTCGCCTTTTTCTCCTTTTTGTCTGACTTGACTTTAGTCACACCCGCGTCGGCGACAAGCCCCCCATCGACGGGTGCAGCTTTACTCTTCTTCTCTGCTTTTTTCTCCGCTTTCAATGCTCGTCGCTCTTCTTTGGAGAGCTTCGCTTCTGGCTTCTCTTTGGCCATTGTAGATTCTTGAGTATCCCAGCGTTCGGCTTTGCTGGTCCGGTCGGCGGTGTTGGAAAAAATGGGCAAGGTGGAGTAGTGAAACGAGTTCACCCACAAAAATGTTTCTCGACTTCACCGCCGCGAGGCCTTTAGTGTTCACAGTCAGAAGACGAGGACAAGGCTCAATGGACGTGAGCGACTATGTTCCAATGGTGGTCAGAGTGATTGGTATCTGTGGCGCTGAGGTGCACAAATATAACGAGAACGACCACACCCAGCTTGCTCCACACCTACGAGTTGCCAGACTTTTGGAAAATCTTGGAGAAGATCGGTCTGGTAACGCGCTAGCCGTTTACGGACCGAGACTGACCATCATTTTCCAAAGTCCACAGTATGTCAATTAATGCGGGCAGGACGAGTAAACATCTCACCGTGATGAATTCGTTACATTTTCTTCCTCTCATCCCTTTTGCATTCCATTCCAGACGTGCTAGAATATCAGGGTCTTTCCCGAAGCTAGCCTAATGGTACTTACTCGAAATCGCACTGTTACCACAGTAAGAGTAGTCGCAATAATAGGTCCATGTCCTCGTCGCGAGTGATTTTGACCCGAGTTCAAAGGCGCTTGGAACTGGCCACTGGCCCACACGCGTGTGCGGACGAAGAGGACGTCTCATCGTCCAGGCGACGGCCATCGGATGACGAACTGCCCGCAGGACTCGGGGCACCTTCGTGTCCGTCGGCTCGGTCCTCTCGATCTCTTTGTCATGATCCTGACTGGTCCGTTTACTGTGCTTCCGCAGATGCCCGCCGAGGCTGATTCTGCCCGTCGCCATCAGGTCTCTGTGCTGCAGTCGACAAGGCTTCTTCCCTCGGCTTGTCAAACGAACGTCCTCTTGGAGTCGTCAAGTGCTCCTGTGCGAAGGCGGCAAGACTGCTCCGGGATGCACCCTGCTCGACACTCGCTCTGGGCGGACTCTTGGCCCTCTCCTTCTCTACGTCTCGTTCTCTCCGTTCCTCTCTAGTCTGGGACATCTTCGCTTTCCACTTGCCAAACAGACCCCTCTTTTCGGTCTCTGCGGTCGCGTCCCGGAGCAATTCAGAGGACTCATGACCTAGCTGTCCAAGGAGCGACGGCTGTCCGGTGCTGGAGGCTTCGGTACCCATTTGCTGAGTCAGCTGAGAGTCGCCCGTGAAACTCTTCCTGGGACGAGTCGAACTGCCAATGGAGCTGTTACTGCCTCTCGCGCCAGGGTTCTGCCCAATGGGAGGAGGTGGCACAAGTGGGCCGTCACTCTTCTTTGCGGATGCAGAGAACCGCCATCGATGACGACGCTTGTCCGCCCTCTCCGACTTTATCCCGGAATCGTCCAGAGGTTCAAACTCCGAATGGTCGGTGACCGACGAACGGGAATGGATCGAGGGCTCGGGCGACGTCGGCGGTTTGAGTCCGGCCGACTGATTTGGTCGATCGTTTGAGGTTGGTGGAGGGGAGAACTGGCGATGTGAAGATATTTCATGAACAGGCGTCGGGGCCGTGTTGGTCACCGTGGGACCCGACGTGGCGATGGGATCCGGTCTGGCGAGACTGGCCAGATCGGGGGAGACGAGCGGGGTGTAAAAGGCGCCGGATTCATCGGTCGGCAACGAGTTCTGCGAGCTTTGAGCACTCTCATTAGCACTACCGGGTAACCTCTGTCTCTTCTGTAACCGTTTGGTTTGGCGGTGCTGTACGTCCGAAGGGCCGAAAATCGGTGACTTGGAGAATAAATTAGAGATCTTTCGTTCCCGCGTGGCAGGCACGAAGCCCGGCGTCGTCGTTGGTGAAGGAGAGTTATGAGGCTCAACAGGAGGCCCCTGCGTCGAGGCCGACTGAATCGGCACCGCAGCAGAATTGGTCTCCAGTGCGGCCTCAGTCTTGTTGTGGCGTCTCGGCACCAAGGAGGGCGAGGATGACAGCTGTGGATGGGCGCCGCCGTCATGGTTGGTGACAGGAGATTGGGCGACAGCCACGGGAGAACTCGCCATGGAAGAACTCGCCATGGGAGAACTGACCACGGGAGAGTTGGAGCCAGAAAGATCGGCCGGCCGCCTCTGAAATCGGTTGGCAGCGATGGCTGGCGACCTTTTTGACGGCACGGTATTGCTGCGGGCGATGGCGACCCCGCCGGAGCCGCTGGAGAAGGGCGCGACTCCCGTCGGCGTGCCAGGACTCGATACGCCAGGACTGCTTCGGTCCCTTGATCCGTGAGAAGAGACAGAAACGTTCCTCCTCACACCGTACTTCCGAAGACTGTCGCCGCCGGCACTGGCATTCGAAGCCGACCGTCCGATATTGGACTTGGGAGTCTTGATCGAGGGCGGGCCACTCTCGACGTCTTTCTGGGTCTTCTCGTCAACGGCCGTCCCCGACATGCCGATGAGAAAGTGGTCCTGATTCTCGATCAGGAATATCAACACATCTTGACTCAGCCGGTACTCGGACGGCGTCATATCATGACTGGGATGTGAGATAATGCCCGGTTGGAATATGGCGGCCAGATTGGCCGCTGTCATGCGGTTGAGGTCCGACTTGGAGGCGAAGACGGCCAACAGGTCGAGGATGTAGAGGAGGAGTTGTCGATTGAGAGGAGGTAATTCGGTAATCAGTTTTTGGTAAGCCGCGACCGCATCGGCATGCTCGTCGACGGTCAGGTCTGGCGGCTGGGCTTCGCCGTCGTTGGTGGCGCGGGTCTCGTACGGTCGTAGTGGGTCTCGGAACCTCTCATAAAAGTCCAACGGCACAATGGGCTCGGGCAGCTGGTTCAGGTAGCGGCGGAGGATGTTGGCGGCATCGTGGACGGTATATCCTGTCCAATCCAGTCCTTTGCCATACCGGTCCGGAGAGTTGAAGATATTCTGCAGATCTTTGATCCGCTTCGCCGACCCACTGAGTCGGAAGATGCCCTCCACGTCCGTAGCTGCAGCAGTCGGTCAACTTTGAGTCAACGCAGACAGTCAGGGACAACGTCGTACCTCTTTCCTTCAGAAACACACCGCATTTGGCGACCACAATCGGCACATATCCATAAATGAAGCTTTCCCCATGTTCGTTCTGGAGAGAGATGGCCACGTTGGCGTATCTGATGCTGTCTGAGAGGGGAACGCCAAATATGCCGGGTCCAACTTCGGCTAGCACACGTCAATATTGGATCAAAGTCTGCGCCGCCTTCTCTTGCGATGCGCGGTGGTGGACCGGGAAGCATGGAATGGAAGCATGGAATGCGCGCCGTACCTTTGTCATCGACTTTCTCCGTCGTCTTGCGGAACTTCTTCCACCATGACACCAATTCCCTCTTGGACGGGGGAGAGACGGCCGCCGCGGGGGGAGAAAGTGCCAGTGCACCTCGATGCGCAGGCTGCACGATCGGCGGAGGGCGGGCGGCGGAGCCTACGCCTCCTGTCGCCATGGTCAGCCCACAGGTGCACCCTGAGATTCACCTGCGATGGTCGTCAAAAGATGTTCCCGATTCAGAGCGCAGGCCTCGCTTGGACTCAGAGATCAACGCGGTCGTGGCACAGGCGCGGGTATAGTCGCAACGATGATGGTCGCCCCCTTCTGTGATTCTTTTTTGGGATGATGCCGATGCCAGAGCTAAGGGGGGTGACGGCGGCGGCGGCGGCGGAGGATAAGGGGCCTGACCGTCTGACCGTATCGACCTGTTTGAGATGAGGTGGCCAGTCGCGTCAGAGTCTGATGGATGATCAGCTGAACAAGAGGTCGGCCAAGCGCAGCAAGGCGCCGCAGTTGATCTGAGAGCACCGTCAGTGGGAGGCGGCTAGGTGAAGGACTCAAAAGTGTCGCGAGTCCAAAATTAACCGCTGTTGACACCAGCGACGCGGGACAGATGTCAGGGATGAGGAGAGATGTATGCACACAGCGTCGGTTACTTTCTAATAAGCGGGCGCCCATGAAGCGGTGCCAGGCAGTCGCTGATGTTTAACGTTGGACTGCTTTGGCTTAGCTTCGGCCAGCTCAGCCCCCCTTCCAGCTCGACGGGCAAATCTGGTACGCTCTGCTCATCCAGGCGTCCTCCAAAGCCACTCTTTTCCGTACTATCGCCTAATGATACGCGATGGGATCGTCCACCTGCGCGCAGCTCATGCAGCAGAGACCACTAAGCCTACGTCCTGGTGCCTGGCCTGGCGTTCTCACACAGAGCTAACCTATCGATCATGTGGCCATGGCCGCGACTCACTGGGTTCTACGGGGTCATATGTGCTCCAGAATGCAAGGGAAGAAAGGTGAATCGAGACGTCCATGCTGGAGGATACGACTTTGAATTGGCCGCGGCCCAATCCGCCCAAAAATAGATGCTCGATGCGAGGTGACCTGGACCTTGGTCACACTATTGACAATGCGCGACACTACCAACACCTAGTCCCGACCATATGCAGCAAGTGCGCAAGTTCTGGTGCCGCATGCGCCCATGATTTGCAACACCGGCCAACGATTCATCCATGTGTATACTCATTCCACAACGCCTGAAACCACGCATCTCGCCTTCACGGAGCTTGGACCTGGAGCCGGAGCCTTTCTGGGTCGGCGGCGGTGGCGGCGGCGGCGGCGGCGTCGTCGTCGTCAACGATTGCATTCGTCAGCGGCGGTGCGCCACCCTCCATGGTGAGCTCCTTCAAGGATCGATCATACTCTCGCTTCATGCCATGGCGGACAGCCTCCAGGACGTTATCGACCGTGATCTTGGGCATGTAGGCTGGTTTGGTGCCTTGTTTGAAGACGCCGGTCTGCACCAGGATGGAGTACCAGCGATTCTCCGCGATTCCCGACTCGTCAAACTCGTTGGTGCCACGGATGTCAGATTCGGGGGTGTCGCCGACAAAGTAGACCGTCTCCGGCGGACGGTCGATCCCATGTGTATCTTTCCTCCATTGTTGCAAAAGGCGGGTGGCAAACTGGAAGGTGCCCAGCTGAGGCTTTCCAAAGGCCACCGTCTTCAATTCCTTACCGGTGATGGTCTTGAACATGGCCTCGAGCGACGCTCGAAGCGCGCCCATTCCAATACGGGAGTAGCTGTGGGAAGTGGCCCAAATGACATCGTTGTGAGAGAAGAAAACGGGCGGGCCTTGGTCAAACGTCTCTGAGCGTGTCCCGAGCCGGCCTTTTTTGCTCATGCAAAGATCGAGGATGATCTGTGAATCGCCCGCCCAGTCTCTGCTATCGGCGAAGACAAACACGGCTTCAATTTCGACTTCCCCATAATTCCGCGCTCTCGAGTTCTTGAATTCCTCTTCGGTGAGCTGGCGAAACGGCGTGGTGTCCTTGTTGTCCTTGATGATGTCTCCGGGCGTGATGACATCCTGGAAGCCGTAACCCTCGGCCACGGTCCGGCATTTTTCTCCTTCGCCGCCCACGACCAGGACGGTGTGGTATTTCTCGGCCAGTTCTCGCATGGGCGTATGGCCGCAAATGAACTGTCCTGGCGAGACCTCCATCTGCAGTTGGTTCGACAGCTGAATACAACGCTCCTCCTCGGTTTTCCCACCTCCATTGGTCACGAAGATGTATGGCCTGGACGGGTTAGTATCCAGCCCCCCTCCCCGGAGCGTGATCACGACCGGGGCTTACACTGTGATGTTGTATTCATTCTGGCCATTCAAGACTTTCATGGCCTCAATGGCCTCCGGGATGACGTGGCCGCCCCGGATGAGAACGCCGTCAATGTCAAAGGCAAACGCATATCGATCCGTCGTGCTGAGACCCTCCACTTCTGCTGGTGTCACTGGGCCCGAATCTGCCAGGCTCGAGGTTTCTGACGCCTCGGCCAGATTATGCTTCGCCATTTCCATGGCAAGCGCCGTCTCATGGGCATTGCTGGCCGTCTCCAAGAGCTCAGGAGGAGCCACCACCGCCGGTCCGGCGAAGAGGTCGGCGCGACTGACACTCTGATTCGACAGTCTCCGTGTGTTTCTCTTTGAAGGCCGGGTCGTGACCGGTGACAAGAGCTCCATGTTCTGGATGTCCATCGCGGTCCAGCGTGGCGGGTGAACCGAGTTCCCGTTTGGCGCGTCGAGGGCCATTGGTCGAGTTCCGTTGCTTGCTTGCTTGCTGGCACGGAAGCACATCAACGAGAGAGTCAAGAGGGATGGGAGAATTTTTAAGCGACCATCTGTGGAGACGTCTGTCGACCAGAATCTCCGAGGTATTATTTATACTTGGGGCCGTGGGCAAAAGAGAAGACAGCATTGGACAAAATATACATGTGAACTGTGGACAAGGAGAAAAGATGGACAGAAAGAGTGGATCATACGAAACACGCGTTGGCTACCAACTCTGGGTCCAACCTGCTTATCGCGAGCTTGTACCGTTGATCGATGACGCTGTTGGAGCAGGATGACGTCGACGTGGTGGAGGCCGTTTGTCATTGGTGAGCATTGGACCGGGACAGGACGCCTGGCGGCAGCAGGCGAAGAGGCTGCAAAGGGTCCCAGGGCCCAAGGTACCTTTAGTGGCCAGCGGTTTGTATCACAATTAAGAGATTTTACTTGAGATGTTGCAACAGATCCACATCGCCCCACCTCGCTTTAGCCCGCGGCGCCACCCCGTCATTGACCCAGGGATTTGAAACGGTGCTGGCTTTGCCTGAAGTGGCCATAAGGAGCGAAAGACCTCCACACTCAAACAGCTTGTATTCCAAGGTCTATCTAAGCTCTTCGGGACCAAAACAAGAAGATCTATCTCCGCTGACTGCTACAAACGCTCCCCCCAGCACCCACGCTACAATCAATTGAATGCGAACCAATTCTGAAGAGAAATGCCTCACCTGGTCAACACCGTCCCGGTCTCGTCAAGAAAGCACCATCTAGATCTTGAATTCGTGCTCGAGCCAGTGGTTGACCACCAACTTGCCCTCCTCAAACGCCGCTCGGGGGGCTCGAACAATAATCGCAGCGTGGCTGTGGCTGCTCTTGTGAATATGCACAGGGTATTTGTGGAACCCCACGTCATCGAGTGCCTTGATCATGGCAAATTGTGCAGCGGTCAACGCGAGAGTGGGAAAGTCGTGAGACCTCTCTGAAGCAGAGGTCTCCCGTTTGAGAGGATCGACTTCGGACTTTTCGGGTGCCACATCATGATACGAACAGTCGGAGGGTGGCGCGACTTCGGACAACTCTTCCGATCCTTCAGGCAGATATTCCTGTTCTTGAGCCGAGTTCACATTCTCAAACGCGTCCTCCAGACCGACCCGCATCTCCCGTACCATGTACGGGATGCGGTAGACGCCGAAACCGTGGCCGTCATGATCGGTCTCGTGCAATTGGATGCGCCGTCGACTGCGGAAGGTCTGGATACATGAGTTGATCAGGAAGGCGATGGTCGCGAGCGGGATCAGCACACAGAGGGCCAGTAAGATGGGCGCTCGGCGAAGGAGAGTCTGACTGCCGTCCCGGACGCGTTGCGAGAACGTCGGGAGCTCTTGCTCGGGGACGAGTTCCCACGGACAATCGCGATCGAGGATGACGGGCTCGTACCCCTTGATGTACCGGAGATGGACCCGACCCAGGTGGGTAAACGGGTCCGTCTTGGAGATGCCGGTGGTGTAAAACACGGCGGACCGATCGTTGACAATGTTGGTATACAGAGTTCGATTTTGGAAGCATGCGAGAGCGTGGATGAAGATGCTATCGGCGTCGGCGAGCACGCTCAGCAACGGTCGCCCCGTGTTTCGGAAATTGTCGATCAGAAACAGCTGCCGACCCGAGGTGGACAGCGTTCGCGCTCCCAACACGTTCCAGATGTGGTTCGAGTAGCCCGTGAGAGGGGTGCGCACGCCGAGATGGGGCGTGACAAAGGTCGTGAAGTTGACCGGTGTGATCTGCTCAAAATACCCCTTGTGATAGAGCAGCCCGATGGTGTATCGCGCCACGAGGCCTCCCAGCGAGTAGCCGACGATCGAGAACTTTGTGATTTTGTGGCCGTCGCGGCTCAGCTCCTCCAACATGTCTTCGATCTCTTTGGCCACTCTTTCGGCACCCACCTCAATGCCATCGTACGTCAGGGAGCCCGGATTGCGCCGACACACCAGCACGATGAGCTGCTCATCGTTGTACCGTTCGCGGAGAGCGTGCGCCACATAGTTGAGGTGCGTCTGGCCACAGAATTAGTATTTCCAGACGCACGACTGACAACTGACTGTACCGGGTTGCCCCAGAGCCTGCGCAGATGTTAGTCATGTCGGGGGCAACAGAAGAGACGGATGTGGTGACGGGCGGCGCACCCGTGGACTAGAACGCAGAGATGTTGTGCCTTGGTCGGAGTCGTCTGGCCCGAGGTCTTTGAAGTGTCCGTCATGTTATTGCCGTAGAACAACGCGTGTCGGTCGATGCTACGCAAGTCAAAGGGGAGCGACATTTCTCGAGGGCGATTTCGGCCAAATAACGGCAGCCTGCCTGGCCCTCCGGCGAGGCTTGCGCGGGTCAGCCCTGCGCCTGCTCCGGCACGAGGGCAGAGCACCGCCTCGCTGTGGCCAGAGACGCTTGCTGCAGGCCGCGGACGATGACGACGTTCTGTTCAGGGGGTGGGGTTAAGGTTGTGGGCGGCAGCAGGCCTGATTCCGAGTCGAGCTCGACAAAGTAAATCAGAGGGGAGAATTCTCCTTGTTGTTGCTTTCTGATACACAACACGCCTGGTAGACCTTTTATGCGCAGCGACTGCTTTTTTAATTGCAGGATCGCCGTCAAAACCTGGCTGCCGTGTTCAGACCAATTGTGCCACCACCAAAACAGGAGAGGGCGTCGCAAGCTTCACCGGACTTCGCCTGCTTCTGCAAGAAACAAACCGCGGCTCTCACCACTTGATATAATTTCGACGACGTCTCGGTCAAAGGAATTGTCCACCGGTTCTCAGCACCCGAGTGGTCTGTCCTGCCCACGCGCGATAAGCCGGAAAGCATCACGACCGTTCTATGGCGCGAGCCTTATCGCACTCCCCAAGGCTTGGAATTACCTGATAGAAAACTGACCCTGGCTAAATCTGCCTCGACCGTTCCAGGTCCACGCTTAGCTGCGTTGCCCCGAGTGGGACGACAGGTCCTCTCACTTCCGGGAACAGGCGACTCGATCCGATATGGTTACAGTGTCGCCATGATCCTGTAACTAGTGAAGGCCACACAGCCTTGGGCGACAACATCGGATTGCTCTTCATTAGCCTATCTGACCCACGCCTCACGCGACCTGGGGCTCCGGTCCAGGCCGTGGGTACCGTCATTGGAAAAGGTGCCTTGCGACGCACAACCCCCATGTTTTCTTCCACGGGACTGTTCAAAAAGATACCGTGCCCGAAGCAGGACGATTGTGTATTGCCCAATTGTATCTTTTCCCACGCTGGCGGGATCCCCGCGTCGACCCATGGAGCAGGCACCGAATCAACGGAATACGATCCCGCCAGCGCGGGAGGAGACATTCTGCCTCCTGCCACAAAAAGACGGAGGATTCAATCCCCTCGTCCAGATGAGACGACAGAATCGCCGAGACCTTTGCCCGAGGATCATCAGGAGCCACGGGCGCGACGCTCCAAAGTGTTGTTGAACCCACGCGAGCCTGGTCAACGCAAGGCTCCTCTGAGGGCCCCGCAGACGTCTGGCCCGTCTGGTCGTCCACAATCTGAGAGTGTGCCATCGGACAAGACCACGGTGGCACCACGGTCGGCCGTGAGACCAATCTCGCCGGCGGCCATCCGGCATGGGCCCTCTCGGCCTCCCAACGCGGTCCAACAGTCGGCCAAAGCAGAAGCACTCACGCCGCGAAATGTGGCCAAGGCACCTGCTGTGCTCAAGACTCGGCTGACTCTTTTGCAAGCTCTTCACCAGCAGCTGGAAAAGCAGAATCAAAAAGTCGCCGGGGGAGACGAGAAGTGGCGTCCCTTGGTGCTCAGCGGTCCGGAACTGATCAAATTCGCGCTGGACGAGGAAGAAGATGCGGCCACGCGACTGGACCAGAATATCTATCGGAATACCATGGCGCAGAAGGTCCTCCAGTGGAAGAAGATGTCGTCCGAGGATTGGAGGGCGATGGTGATGAAACGGACCGGTGATGGTGTGGACCACAACACGTCTGGACGACATGCCGAGAAGGAAGAGGTCCACCGTCATCTCATTCCACCGTCTCCACACCCTGTTGACCTCGTCCTCTCCTGCTCAGAACGGATGGCCGTGCTGGGGCAGCTTCGCGTTCCCCTGGAGGGCCTGGAGAGATTCGGCTATGTCACCAGCAGGCCGTCCGAGAGAGAGATCGAGGCGGCCCAAGCGGGAGTCGCCGCCGCCGGCGGATTTGAGACCTGTGACCGTTGCGGAACCCGCTTTCAGGTCTTTCCCGGGAGAGATGAACGCGGAAGACTGACGACGCACGGCACATGCCGATACCATTGGGCCAAGTTCAATCCCACCGTGAAGCAGAAACTGGACCGAGTCATCGGCCAGTCAGAAGCGACATATTCCTGCTGCAATAGAGTCCAGGGGAGTGAAGGCTGTACGGAAGCTGAGACGCATGTATTCAAGGTCAGTGACTCGAAAAGATTGGCATCCATCTTGCAATTCGAGCAGACGCCGAAGACGACGGATCCCCCCCGAAGACACGTCGCCGTGACGTTTGATTGCGAAATGGCCTACACCACCCTGGGAATGGAGGTCATCCGGGTCACGGCCCTCTCGTGGCCGCAGAATCAGATGCTGCTAGACATTCTGGTCCGACCGTACGGAGAGATCTTGGACCTCAACACCAGATTTTCTGGCGTGTCCCAGGATCAATACGCCCGGGCCATTCCGTTCACGACTGACACCACGGAGGAAGTCGATCCCAAGCCACTCCGAAAAGTTGAGTCTCCTGCTTTCGCTCGCCAGCTCCTCTTCAACCTTCTCACGCCAGAGATGCCCCTCATCGGTCATGCGATCGACAATGATTTGAACACGTGTCGGATCATCCATCCATTTGTTATTGATACCGTTTTGCTCTACCCGCATCCACGAGGCCTACCCATGCGGTTCGGTTTGAAAGTGCTGACTCAAAAATACCTGGGCCGAAGCATCCAGACCGCAGGAGAGGCCGGTCATGATTCCCGGGAAGACGCCATTGCCACCGGCGACCTGGTGTCCGTCAAGGTCGCCGACAAATGGAGGACGATGAAACATGAGGGTTGGCGGTTTGAGCACGGAGTGTTGGTTGCACCCGACGGCCGTGAGCTCCAGACAATGTTGTAGCCAGCGTCCGCCGCCATGGCATTTGGGTTTGATTTGATTTGATTTGATTTTCCTACACCCTGGTTGTACAGGTTGTAGAGGATCACAAGAGGTGTCCAGCATGAGTGCACGTGCTCTAGAGTAGTGTGGCCAGGAAGGGAAACGCTACCTCCTCATTAGCGTGACCCCTGAGCCTCTGCTCACTGTGTCTAGCCTCGACCGCGTTTTGAGCCCTGCTAACCGTTTCAACTAATATCCTCCACCCATCCATCCCTGAAACTGGCTGCGATTTCTGTTTTCCCAGCAGTTAGGTGAATAATTGACCACGTCGACGAGCAATTGTGCATACAATACTTGGAAGATTTCCTTCTGCGTCCTCTTGCTTGACCGATTTCCTGCTCTGCCTCCCCGCGGCCGACCTTTGGCCCAGTGGGCAGCGCTCATCAGGCATTGACCGTCTGCCTGACCACCGGCAGGGTCGCACACGATAAGAGAGCGTCTCTAAAAAAGAATAATCGCTGCTTCTGGCAGCACCGGTGCAAGATGGGTAACCAAATATCGAAGATGATGGGCAAGATCTTCGGGTCGAGGGAGATGCGGCTGCTCATGCTCGGACTGGATGCGGCAGGCAAGACCAGTAAGTCATCAACATACTCTCCCGTCGGTGCGATATGTGGCGCCGGCGGATCACCGTGCTAGGGACTGACGCGGGCCCAGCCATTCTCTACAAGTTGAAGCTCAATCAAGACGTCACGACCATCCCAACGGTGGGCTTCAACGTGGAGACGGTGACGTACAAGAACGTCAAATTCAACGTCTGGGACGTCGGCGGCCAGGACAAGATCCGACCACTCTGGCGACACTATTTCTCCGGCACCCAAGGCCTGATCTTCGTGATCGACTCCAACGATCGGTTGAGAATCGACGAGGCCCGACAAGAGCTGCACCGGATTATCCTCGATCGCGAGATGAAAGAGGCGTTGTTGTTGGTCTTTGCCAACAAGCAGGACATTCCCGGATCCATGACGCCGACCGAGGTGACGGAAAAGCTCAGGCTCACGCAGTTGAAGGACCGGACGTGGTATGTGGTGCCCAGTTGTGCCACCACCGGCGAAGGCCTTCTCGAGGGTTTGGTAAGTCTGGCCCTGCATCGTGCTCGAACGAACAAGGGGCTAACGGCGGCAAAAGAGCTGGCTGTCGACCAACGTCAAGCAACAGCCCAAAGTGCCTGCCCACAAATAGGCCGTTTTCGAGCCCGGGCTTTCGAATGACGATTCCAGAGCTTGACACCGCACGGCGTGGCGTCTTTATTTTCGATACCAGTTTGAACATGCTTGTCGACAGTTCCGATTCCAGCGCTTCGATTTCATGGGCAGAGGTCCGCTTGTCTTAGTGTACAGATTTTAGCCGACGACGTCATGCATATCCTTCTGCGAGGCACCTTCTTCTACTCGACTCCACGGGGATGTCCACCCGGAGGTGCCAGACTATCAAGAGGTTTAGCGCAACACTCGCACAGACAGGTCTATCAGGATGGCGTACAGGGAGGTGTGGGTGGCCGGCGGTGGCATTGGACCGTGCAAGAGAGGGGCAGTCGGCCGGAGATGCACCCATTGCGTGACGGTGGTGCAACAAAGGGAAATTCGGATCTCGAGGGCAGCAGGGCTGGATATACCCGCGTGACCGTAGGTTCGGAGTTGCATTTCCATCTCTATCAATGGGCCCTGTCTTGCCCGCGGTTGGTCGCCGTCCCTTTTTCTTGTTGACTGACCGACTTGGTTAGACGTGAGATTCTAGAACAGACGGTGGTGCCGTGCCGGTGCAGGGAGAGAAGCAGTATTTGATCATGTCATCTGAGGTGTCCCGCGGGATACACGATATCAAGACTGTATTCCCGGTCTTCGGTCCTCTGCCCTCTGCCTTCGGCTCTCTGTCTTGGGCTCCTTGTCCTCGGCCTCTCTCAGTGGCGCCACTTCTAGTGTGGATAACTCCCCCTCCACTCTCCGCGGCTGCAATGCATATGCACCCGAATGCAGCTAAGGCTGGACCTGCATAGCAAACCCCTGAATTTTGAGTTTGTGGTCCTGGACACAATATCTACCCATATCGTGATCGACTTGCTCTGTCCGTCGTCTGTCTGTCTCACCGTTCTTCATCGTGTGCGCCGGCCGTTGTCTGTGGCGCTCAGACCCTCGCTGGGGCTGGCGTGTATCTCCAAGTTTTGGCCATTGCGCAATTAAACGGGCCTGCCGCGTGGCTGCCGGAGCCCGCCCTCGTCCATCGTGACTCGGGCCGTGCCAGCATCCTTTTCTACCCCTCCAGGTTGCCTGAGTCACCTAGTCACATTCGGAGCTCAGAAAGCGGCCAGTGAGCGATTTGGGGACGGGAATCCACCGCCCATCTGTCCTCTCGCACCAGACCTTATCTTCCTGTCGCCAACTTTCGTCCCCTGCATCACTGAGTGGCCTCGACACCTGTCGATCAAGTGTGTTGTTGTCCATCATGGCGGCCACGGGCCCGGACCCTGCCGTCAATGGACCGCCTGGGAAGCCTTCAGTCCTCATCATTGGCGGCCTCGGTACATTGCCCCCCTCCCCCACCATCCTGTCAGTGCTGTGAGGAGGCGAAGCTGATCCCACTCACCGTGCAGGGTACATTGGCCGATTCCTCGCAAAGTACATCCACTCGCAGAACCTGGCGTCGTCGATGCGCATCGTCGACAAAGTCCTGCCACAGCTGGCCCATCTCGCGCCCGAGTTCACCGAATCATGCTCGTCCTCGAACTTTGTCCAAGCCGATGCCTCGCGCGAAGCGTCGATGTCGCGCATCTTCGACCACCCTGACGGGCCCACCGCCACGTGGGATTACGTCTTCAACCTGGCGGGGGAAACCGGGTGGTCACAGACGGCCGAGATATACAAGCTCAGATCGGTGCTCCTCAGCATCACCTTGGGCAAGGAAGCCGCCAAGCGGCGGGTGCGAGCATTTGTGGAAGCCAGTACCGGCATGGTCTATGCGCCCAACCGCACCCCGCGAACCGAGCAAGACAAGCTGAAGCCGTGGCTGAAGCTGGCCAAGGCCAAATTGGAGGCAGAGCAAGAGCTCGCCCGCATCCCGGGGCTCAACCTGGTCATCTTGAGGCTTGCCAATGTGTACGGAGAATACGACTCCAACTACATTGCCAAAGGGCTCTGCCTCGCCCGAGTGTACCAAGAGCAGCAGAAGGACCTGAAATGGCTGTGGACGGAAGACCTCCGAGTCAACACCGTGCACGTCGAGGACGCCGCGGGCGCTTTCTGGGCGGCCGCCGAGTGGAGAAGCCACAATTTGTCCATACCGGCCGAGTCGTCGTCGCCGCCGAGCAGCAGGAGACCGACGCTCAGCTCCAAAGGGGAAGACGCGCCGAGCGGCAACGTCCCCATCTTCAACATCGTCGACCACGGCCAGACCAACCAGGGCACCCTGGCCGACGTCATCTCCGAGGTCTTCAACATCAAGACCGGCTTTCAGGGGAGTCTGATCTCGCAATTTGCCAAGATGAATCTCGAGCACGTGGTCGACGAACTGAACGAGGATAACCTGCAGCCGTGGGCGGACATGCTGGCGAAGCGTGGGATCGTGAGGCCGGGGCCCTTGAGTCCGTTTATGGAGAAAGAATTGCTCAAGGATGCCGACTTGAGTCTGGACGGAAGTCTCTTTGAGCGCGTCGTCGGCTTCAAGTATCAACGCCCCGAGGGTTTGACGGTCCAACGGGTCCGGGAGATATTGGACAGTTACGAACGGATGGGGTGGTGGCCGTGACCGGCGCCTTGACGGGCACCTTGACGGGCACCTTGACTGGTGGCCTTTTCGATGATGATGACGAGCTTCGTTTGATTCTGGACTTACATTGCCCCTTATTTGATCCGCACTCGGTCTCCTCTTCCTTTCGGTCTCTTTCAACTTTTCGAAATAAATCTGTGCGGTTCAACGGTCCGCTGTCAGTCTCGACGAATGATATGAGCATGGTCTGTTTCTGCATGAGCAATGGCATTCTCGTCTGGGTCTGGGTCTGGGCAGCTGGTGACCAGCTAGAGTCATAGCGATAGCGACAATCAATATTTGCATCTTCGAGTTCCTGTCTATTAGCTGTCCTTCATATAACCCATTTTCCCTTTTTTCCTTCCGAGGAAGAGACAGGAATCCTATTAGCTAGGCGGCGGCCAATTAGGTGAGGGATGTCGGTGAGGTTCTAGCTATGGACTGGACGTGCGGGATAGGCCAAAGGCGTTATGGAATACGCTGGGTAGTCAGGCTACGGCAGAATGGCATTTCAAGTCATTCTCTCCGTCGATTCATGAAGAGTAGTGAAAGTGCAGGTACTGTACTCGCAAGACAAGCAGGACAGCTTCTCTCGTCAAAACGTGTGGCTGATATAATTAGCTCATTTGTGCCTGGCTAGGAAAAAGTACAGCCACGTCGACGTCAAGTGCTTGGCACGCCATCATGTTTCTTGTACAACTGCGGCGCGTGCACCTTGCCGCCCTCACTGACACTGACAGTGTGCACTGTGCAAAACCTCGCGGACAATGTCATGGAAGCCCTGGTCTACGATGAATCTCCTATTGCTGAATACCTAGAGGGCGATGCGGTCCCGGTGCACTCCAACGCCACTCCGCCATCCACGCCGTCTCGGTTCGCACCACATGGCCTCCCCCAGCTCCGCGACCGTCTGCGGACGATTCGGCAGACAGCCGTGTCGGTCAAAGATCGAGCAAATGAACAGTTTCTCGAGCGCTTCCGTTACATTATAGTAGCGTCGCAGCTGCTGTGTGACGACTCGACGGCCCGGACACAGGACTCACCAGAAGAAGCTGTGGCACCGGGCGCCTTCACGGTGAAAGGGGCGGTGATCAGTACCGCCGTCTCGTTTTGGATCGCATGGCTGATTCATTGGCTGCGGAGCCAACGTCGTCGACCCGACCCGTTCAGTTGGCCTCAGTTATGCACCTATTCGGTTCTCGTCCTCAGCGTGGCGATATTCTTCGCCCTGTTCCTCCGCTATCAATACCTGGAGTTCGTCCGCCGTTCTGCTGGCGGCACTCTGTCACAGCTGCTGAGCGAATCGCATCGTCTGGACCATGCGGCCGTGGAAGCCCTCCGGTTTATCCAAGAGGTCGAGGTGGTCGCTCGAGGTTACGAAATGTGAGTTCGCATGAGCGGCGTGTGACCTCTGGCTAACGCTGAACAGCAGCCACCCTTTGCCGCCGGTCAGCCGTCTTGAAGAGAAGTCGGCCATCAGCCGTTGTCGAGAACTTCGGGCCCTCCTCGCCCTCAGCTTGACCGCGGGCATCAGTCAGTTTGTCCAGGCGCACAATACGGTTCAACCATTTGTCCACGACCTCGACCTGCAGAGGTATCACGACATATACGAGGTTTCGATACCAGAATACACCGAGGCGATCAAGCTGGCCAACGGGATGGGCCCTGACGTCCGAGACTCGTTAAAAGAGCTTCGTTTCTTGTTCCGGCTCCATGTCGTTGCCCGGAAGGTGTTCTTGTGCGACCTCCTCGCTCTCCGGCCCGGGTCATGTTGGTATAACATCCAGCTGTGGCACGGCGTTCTCCACTCCCTCCAAGATCTCGTCTCTGCAAATTCTCACGCCGCCCACGAACTTGGCGCCGCTACAGCGCGTGAAGCGTACGGAGACCCCGCACCACCGGCCACCTCGGAGGAAGGTGATGTCCCCGACGATGACCACAGCTCAGGTGGGCTCGTGACGCCGCAAAAGTTGCACGTCAAGGCGCAAATGCGCCGCTTTGACGCCGTTGCCAATGGAATTCGTTCTTTAAACGCCAAGGTCCATCTCTTGAGGCAAGAACTCACCTCCTTGGCCGAGAATGAGGGCGGCGGTGCCACCACGGTGAGCGCCGCTGTGACCAAGCATTACGAGCAGTTGGGCGCCGACATCCGCGGCCTTCTCGTGGAATGGGAACGAGGGCGGAACACCATGTTCCTCCATGTCAACGTCGATTCCGATTCGAGTTATTCCCGAACTTCGAGCGGTTTGCGGTCGCCCATATCACCGTCCCCCAGCCTGGGCGGCCTGACGATGGTGGATGGTGGTCCCGCAGACGCGCTCAGGTTGTTGAACGGCGAAGACCGAAAGCCAACAGACCATGGGGCGTTGGACGAAGAAGTGTTCGAGGCCGTTGCCACCCCCCGGAAAAGAATGTCATTGGCTTTGACGCGGGAGGAGAAGTTGGCCAGGCTTCAGGAAGATCGGAAAAAAAGGGCCACGTTATGCGAACAAGCCGAGAATACGACGAATATGTTGCGCGAGTTGCAAATGGTTATCAAACATCGGCCCCATGCACGGTCCAGTTCAAGGATCACATCGATTTGAGTTTCTGGTGTTTTTGAGTTTGTCTACTTGATGCAACTTCACCGTTCACAGGCGCTTAATCACTTCGAGGAAGGACTACGACGGGGACATACATGTCAGGCGTTGGCGGTCAAACAGTGGTCTGGCCAGACATACATGGCCGATTCCGATCTATAGAATCTGCGCTTCGGTGGGCCAACAGCTGGGCCGAGGTATCAGGTCCATCGACAAGGAAGGCTGCCCCGAGGCTAGGGTGTGGCAGTGCGAGGTGGGAATCTGCGGGAATAAGCACAGAAAGAGAGCACACACACGGAAAGAAGCTCGCCGTGATCACATTGGACACAGCGTTTCATATCTTTGGATGCCAACTAGACAGGACCCGCTGAGGAAGAAGGCAGCCTCGCTGGGGGGACTACGTGGGTATTTCCAACATTCTATCGATCTCTATGACGCTGAGCGTGCGGCATGGATTAGTAATGCTACTCTTTTCCGCTCGCGTGCCAGCAGATCCGGGGCCGGGGATACTGTGCACCGATCGCCTGGTTGCGGGTTCTTCCAGAAACTCGATTTGACGGGCCAACCCGAGCCTGAGAGTAGACGTTCTCGACGGTTCTGGAGTCAAAAGGCCTCGGCCTAGCAGCCATGAAGCCTCAGCCTAGCAGCCATGAAGCCTCAGCCCGGCAGCCATGTCCTCGTGTCTTGCGTCATCAAACCATGCTGCCTGCTCTCCGATCGGCCGAGAAGACCTAACTCTGGCAGCAGCATGTGTCAGGCACCACGGACTTAGCAGTCTTTTTGATGGTGACTGGATCTTCCTCCCTTTCTGCGTCATCGAGGGGGCCATGCCCAAACAGATCGCCCAGGGACAGCTTATCTATCGTACTTGAATCGTACGGCAGAGGCCGTCGATGTCGGTTCCCTTCGCCGCCTGAGCCACACGACGAGGAATGAATGCTTCTCGCCACGGCCGTCTGGACCTTCGGGCCATCAGGATCGCCCGGGCCGCCAGAATAGACGGGCGCCTGGAGTCACATCGAGTGTACAATTTTTGCCCCAAGCCTTGTCCTCCTGGGAGCCGCTTACCCCTTTTTGATCCCTCGCTGGCCGTGTTCCCATCAGATGCCACCTCTTCGACACTTAAGAGGAGCCTGCCCTCCAGGCTGTGCCCTTAGGGCGCCATTGAAGGTGGGAGTCGAGTTGCCACACCGGCCAGCCACGAATGCAGCACGGTGGGACCCCCTGGGATACGTCTATGTGGCTTGAGACTACTTCCTGGCTTCTTCCGTCTCTCACACAATTCCAGAGAGGGTTTGCAGTCGTTCTGATTTGTCCACCTGCAGCGCTAGCAGACGTTGGGCCTGCAGAATACTCAGCCAAACCACTGCCATCTTACGGGTCAGTATCTATATATTTGTTTTGGCTTCTCCTTTTTGCGCTGGCTGTTTCACGGTTTGTAAAGTACAGGATATTTACTGACCAGACAATGGCTTGTTGCCTGCCGCGAGTGTCACTCACTCACTTCAGTGAGCGGTACCTCGTCGTATTTAATCGGCTGGTCAGGGCGCTTGAATATTTCTCTCCAAGTCCACTTTTTCGGTGGTATTGAGTGACAGATGTTGTATGCGAGGACGAAGAGTAGCGCTATGCCAGCCCCAAGGAGGACCCAAGGAATGCGGTCTTTGGTTGATCTTCGTTGTTGTAGAGACTGTGATGGTTGTGAGTTTAGTTCTGCGAGCTAGAGTCGACTTAGTTAGCCATCTTCCACTGATGGATAGGGAAGAAATTGAGGAGGAAAATCATACCAGCTGCCTACTTGGAGCGACCGTCTCAGAGTACTTCAGGATATGACCTTTGGTGTCAACAGCCGCGAGACGAAGATACGGGTACTTCCCCGTGTGGATTTCCAGCCGGGTTTCAAACCCCTTCTTCGCGGTCTGATTGATGGTGACGAAGCTCGAACCGTCGGTATCTGATTGGCTGCCCTCTAGTTTCCACGAAGCAACCTCTGTTGCTCCATTCCAGCTGGCATAGGCACTCAGTCCCTCGATACCGATTGACGGCCTGGTTGGGGGAGAGCCCACCCAGGCCTTTTTGGCGACCCGGTAGGATTGCACATCTCCGTTCTGAATGGGAGACCACCAGCCAAAACGGACGTCGCAGAGGATCGTTCCATTCGAAGCGAATTCGGTGAAGGCGCTGTTGAATCCGTACCCCACCACGACTTTGCCACTGTCAAGAATCTCCATGGACCCTTGTGACTGGCTGATGTACTTGTGGGGGTTGGTAAAGCTTCTGATCACTTCCACCGTCATCTTCTCCGTGTCCAGGGACAGATAGAGTCCTCGGGATTGTGGTCCAACAATCTGGACATTGTTTGCCGCATTGTCGAAAATGGAGATGGTCTTGAAATCGCTGTACCATCGAGCTTCGTGTTGGAAGGCAAAATCGGTCGCCTTGCCGTGGGAGAGATCGTGGAAGGAATTCCTTTTCCCGCCAAGGACCCACAGAACCTCACCGTCAGTACCGTTAATATAGGTCAGAGCTTTCAAGTATCTTGACGAGACGAGGTAGTTTCCGTATTCATCTTTGTCGATGCTATTGATATGATAGAAGTCAAACGGGTTGTTTTCAGTGCCTGAGTTTCCCACGGCGAAGAAAGCTTCGTCGACGCTGTGATGGTCGGACGCCCGCCATTCAAAGAGTAGTGTGTTTGTCTCGACATCAACTTCCTGCAAGTAGCAATCCCAAATGTACCCGTCGGATGGTCCGCCGACTGAGGTGAGGTTGGCGGGTGTGACGACGTACGTCGTGATCAAGGCGGTGTCGTCTTTCGTGATGCGAAACTCATGGAGATCTGCTTTTGCACTCGCGACAGCATTAATGACGTAGGCAACGTTGTAGGAGCTGTCCAGCTGTCCGTATGTTATTGATCAACCTTTGAAAACTAATGACTCATGGGCTTTCATACCATGTAATTGAGGCCAGCACCGTGCCCCCCAACACTGTCAGATCCATCCCAGAACGTGAGGTAATCTTTCCCACGATACTTCTGGACCGTGAGGCCATAAGCCGTCGAGAAGCTTGTGTTTAGCCATACTAAGCTTCCATTGACATCCAGAATCATCGGACCAGACTGTTTGACCTTGGATCCTCGCGGGGCCAGCATGTAGTACAATCCATCATGGCATTCTGGTGATTGGTGGAGGAAGTTGACTCGCGGAGCGATTACCGGAGAAGAAACGAAGGATTGTGAAGGGTAGGGGCCCAATTTGCCTTTGTTGTATTCTGATGAGCGAAAGTAAGGCGGTTCATCGGCGAGAGTGGTGAGGGCAACCCAAGTGATCGCAAAGAAGAGGCATCTGAGATGCAAGAACGAGCGCAATGGGAAAGATTGCATGGTAGTCACCTAACATCTTGCAGAAGACCTAAGAAATGAGAACAGGAGAAAGGATCAATAATTACCGAGATTGTACGGATGGCATGAGTTGGACGCGTGGAGTGGCCCTTCTTGATCGCCTCCACCTTATCTCAGTCAACGTCAACATTCCACGCGTCAGGTTGAAGAGGACAAAAAAACCAGGGTAGATAACAGACTTGGCACGCTTGTTGTAGCCAACGGTCGGTGTCGTCTGGATATAACAGCTTCAGCCCCCCACAACGTCGAAGGCGCTTCGGCTCACTATAATAACTAAGGAGGTGGATAGCGGGATTAGGTCTTGGCACATCAAATCCGATTTTTGGCGGCTAAAGACAGGACAAATCTGCGCCCTACTCACTTCGACCCTCACCCAGATGTCGCCGCTTTTAAACCACCACTTCTCTCGGTCGCGCTCACGCTCACCCTTCCACTCACCCTTTGGCGACGGTGCGCCTCTTAGCCTGTGGGACCCACGTCTTAACTTGGGATCCAGAAACCCACAAGGTCCAAAAATGGCCGGCCGCGCGACGACGTGCTCGTCTTTTCCAATCCCAGCGTTTGACTGGCCCTCCATGTACAAAAAGGCATCTCCCCTTCAGCCGCCCTCGAATCCTCTACTCTCACGTCCGCCCCATCCCTCGGTGTCCTCGCCCTCACCCTCCGCCCTCGCCTTGTCATTGTCTTCATCAAGATGAGCGATTGTCTTGCCGATGAACTGTTGGCCCAGGCCGAAGCCAACGGCTACAGCCAGGGAGCACATACAGAGGAAGATCAGGTCCGCGGGAAGGGGAAGTACGGAAAGAAGCGATTCCGAATCATGACGCGACACTCAAACGCTACGTGCTGTAGGACATCCCACTCACCCACCCTTTCTCTTCCCGCTTTTCATACCAACCCAAGATCCTATCGCTGACCTGGACGCGTGACCACGATCTGTGGGAGCACGTGAACGAATACACAGAGGCATGTCAATGGCTGATTGATTGTCCCCATCCGTTGTGTGAAAATGTACGGCTGAAAGATGATGGCGCTCTATACCATCACTTCGTCGACGACCACGAGTTCAGCCGCACCCGTCCCACTCGAAACGGGAGCAAAAAGGGCAGCAAGCGGAAGTTCTCGACGGAAAACGGGGGTCTGCAGTGGATACCCCTTGAACCCGAGCGCGCCCTGTCGGAAGCCTCTCCACCCAGGCGCCCACGGAAAAAGGTCCGCTTCGAGATTCCCACGATCAGCCCTCAGCTCCCGTCCAGCTTCGACGACGACGACGACGACAACACCACCCCCGCGGTCGCCGCCCACGAACAGCCGATTCAGCTCGACCCCAGTTCTCCCCCACATGTCCCTTGCGTGACTTGGTCGTGCTGGACGTCGACGACATGGGACCGGATCTCGACCTGACGGATAGATTTCAACGCCTGGATGGACAGCTGGGCGACCCTCCTCTCCTGGAGGACACGTCAACTGGCATGGCCGCCGATGTCGACTACAACAGCGTGTTCCAGTTCATCGCTCACCTTCTCCGTCGGATTCGTCGACGGCAGAGGCAAGCGACTACGGCGGCGAGACGCTGGTCACCAATGACACTCCCGGTTCAACCACTCCGTGGCTGCTGAAGGGGTCTCCGGCACCACCGTTGGATGACTCCGATGTTCACCAGGATCAGCCATCGGCTAAGTCAGGAGGAACTCCGATCCGGCTTCGAGTCAATTCTGAGCCCAGAATCATCCTGCGCTGTACTTGTGCCAAGCCGAAGCCGAATCCAGCTCGCAAGCCAGGTCGCAAGCGAGCCGACAAGCACGTGGGCAAAGATGCAAGCAAGAAAGTGGGCAAGGTGGGCAAGAAGGTAGGCAAGCAGGTGGACAAGCGAGCTGGCAAGCAAGCGGGCAAGCAACAGAGCAGACGGGTGGGCAACCTGTCAGACGGCTAACTGAGGCAAGCAGTGAACAGTCAGGTAGGGCAAGCTCTGTGTTTGGTAGCTAACAGTCTGGCTCGTGGCACACAAGACTTCACGCTTGCCTCCTCTTCTGTTCAGGGGGAACAACGGTAAGTATATGTACAGGTAAGTCCCCTTACCCCTCCACACGAGACACTCAGTGAGACGCCCCCCCGTTGCAGGGTGAGTGTCTCTGCTCATTGTCGTCATGACAGGGCAAAATATGAGGCGGACAGAAGGTGTAAAACTCGTGTGATTCAGACTATGGAAGGGGTGGTGAGTCCCAGTATATAGGCAGTTTCCTTGGCAACTTGGCACTGGTGCCTGAGTTCAACAGTACCTCACAATCATGTTCATTTCGAGCTGCCGTATCATCTACCGGGGTCCTTCCGAGGACGAAGTCTTCACTGCCAAAGAGGAATACCCTCCTGGCAGCGGCAGGTTCTGAAATGGAGATCCTAGAGCACGACTGCTGGCTTGCCTTGGTAGCACAACAAAAGGTTGGCGACCACGAGTCTTTCAAGCTTGACAACCATCAATAGATCATTGAGAGTAAAGCGCTCTTCAATACGAGTCTAGCACGCATACAGTACGGTACGCTTGACCTTGTCATAGGTGCAGGTTCGGAGAATCCTTCCTATATAGAGGTGACTCCTGAATGGGCCCAAGGCAAGCTATGCGGGAAGTACAAGTTCCAGCTTCCGCCAAGGTACACCAACATCGGTCTGTGGAGGATGTTTCTCCTCGTATTGATACCTCTGGGATTATGGGCCTTGTCGCTGGAGACGAAATCGGAATTTAGCAACGACGCAAAAAAGTATATCAGCAGAAACTTGATGTGCTGTGACACCATAGTCTGGGCGATTTGGATGGTGGTGAAATTTATCTTCTCCATTGCGCCGAATTGGTGCGTTGGTCACCTGTCGATATGGACAAGAGAAGTCTCGGAATGGCTCAAACGACGCAGGACCACACGGCAGAGCCAACAACAGTAGCAAGCAATTCCATGGCCAGGGCCAAATACAACTGGACCTTGAGTAGTATGATGGCGACACACCAATATTTGACTCTGCGACCGTCAGAGCTACTCCGTCATGTTCTGTGGGGCCACGACATTCTTTCACCAGCAGACCGCAGCCCAAATTGTAGCGCCAGTCATTTCTCTACTCGAGGTACATCCAGACAGCAGACGCAAACCGCGCAAGATCTGTGATGTCAAAGACGATATCGCCCTCTGGTGGTACAGGGTTCCGCAGGAAAACTTTGTGAAATTCGAGAGTAAGAGGGCCCCCACAAATGTCATATGGAGAGGGAGTACCTGGCTGCACCGTGGAAATCTGCTGGCTGGTGGCGATCGACCTGGCTGTGGCACCTTGCTGTGGGGTGGGATTTTGAATGATATTGAGCTCTTGAACCTTCATCGGAACCGGATTGTTGGCATTCGGATTGCTCCTGGTGGCTCGTCTGTTTGGAGTGCCAGGACACCACTTTTCCATCGCCAGCCACTTCTCTGCTGGCCTCACCGAAATGACAATGACAATTTTGACGTCTCCTTGAGACTTGGTTATCCACCACTCTGCGTCGTGTCGCAGGCGAGGGAGTGATTTGGAAAATCCTGACTCAAAAACAATTGTTGGCCAATCTCCTTTCTGTTGTCGGAATTGAATGGGGCAGAATGCCGTATCGCCTTCTTTGGAGGAGTCAGGAAGTTCATATTTTGTTCCCCCAACAGGACCCACGCATTCCTCTGGCAGGCCCATTCTGCCCAGTTTGAATATGAACCGATTGGCCAGTGTGAGGTGGGCAAGTTCGTGTTCCTTTGATGGCATCATCTTGATAACAAGCAGGTTGATATCGGCATAATGGCTCAACCGAGTATCCAGGCCTATTTTTGCCCGCTGTTTGTCCTCGTCCATCTTTTCAAAATCAACCTTTTTGACCCCCATGAAAACAAGGTATTGTTTGTCCGTGAGGCTATTCTTGAACGCAGACGAGTGTGAGCGGACACATTCCTGGAGACGTTGCATCGACGTGTACCGATGGACAGGAGCGCCTTCCAATCCGTCCCAGGGCGACATCTCCCAGGGCGACATCTCCCGTGGCGAATTGTTCACTGGGGTGGTATCTCTCGTCGAAGCTCTGCTGAAGGGTGGCATTGGCATATCGCCGGATCCGCAGATCATGGCCATTTCAGCGGCAGGGGCTGGTAGAAGAATTAGACTGTTAAAGCTGGTGAAGAATCAGGAGAGCAGTGAGGAATCAAGCAGTTGAATCAGGAAAGATAGTGAGGAAGAGGAAAGTTGTGAGGCGAGAAGAGGTGAATGTTCAAGTCGCCCCTCAGAAGAGAGACAATAGTGAAGGTGGGTGTGAATTGAACATACAAGCGTGACGGCTATCAGGTGGAGGTGATTCTTCAGCCATGGTCGCATATCTCGACTGCAGACTGTGCCTAGGACAAGGATAAACTTTGAGATTGGATTCAATAAGTGAATGATTTTCGGGCTCTGGTCGATGGGCGCGAGATGATGATTTGCTGATTTATGGTGCTGTTGGACGAGCGTAAAGACTAACTGTTGGCAAATTGCCGTGGATTTTGCCAAAGTGTGTTGCCAAACCATGCGAATGTGGGTCATTTCTGATGGAGATCATGGACTTGGAGGTATTCAAAAATTAGATGGGCTGACGTCCGAGTGGACAGGCAGGATCTTTGCGAGGAACGGCTCTAGAAGAGTCACGTGACTTCGAGATGACCTCTGGGTTCTTGTCATTTCATGATCGTGCGAGACTGGATCTCTCTTGTACTTGGCCAGGTTCGTTGTACAGGGTAAATAAGTAACGTCTCGGTATCAGGAATGTGGGAATTTCCAGGTTACTGATTTGGCTAAATGTTCAGCAAGGCCAATCACGTGACGAGCTTTCCAAGTTTGGTAATTCCTCTCCCCTATGGGCTTAGACCTTAAAGGATGTAATCGCCGGATCCTCACGCACAGGTCAGGAAGGATGAGCAGGCACACAGCAGAACCCGTTGTATCCTCGCATTCACCGTGCCGACCGCCAAACGTCCCAAATCCTGTTTGATATGGCAGCCTCAGATCGGCTCCAAGTCGACGGATCCCAAGCGTAAGATGGAAAAGACATCCAGTTTGACATAGCCGGAAAAGATAGGTGAAACTGTCATTGCCATTCGTCGTCAAGCACGCAGGTCCTTGGTCTCTTGCGAGAGCTCGCGGAGTGGTGGGTGTTCCGTCTTCAGCCGCTCTCGTCGTGTCAGGCCCCGTGCAGTGTCCTCGTCGAACTTTTGGAAGAACGTGGATGAGCTTCAGATCGTCCGTCGGAGGCTATCCACGCCACCACACGGTACTGGCCCCGTCCGCGGTAGGACGTCTTGTGAGACGCTTGGAAAGGACCTTGTTCACCGACGGATATCGCAAACTGACCGTCTCATCGACCGCCGGCGGTGTCTCGGGGATTTCAATATCAGACTCGGTGGAATGCGAAGACACCGTGGGCGCTGCAGACCTCTGTGGGAGTGGAAGCGATTCAAGCATTCTGCGCGTGCGACGAGCTCAGGAGGTCCTGCAACTGTGCAGACGATGCCCGGGACGTTCTTGAAAAGAGGCCGTTTCTTGCAGCGAGTGGCCGGAGCGGTCGGGAGAGCTACAGCGGCCGACCGAGAAGGGGTGGTAATGGAACATTCCTGTGTAGAAACAAGTCAACCTCTGAATTCAGAGGTTTTCCCACCAATAAGACCTCATTGTCAGTTGGGGTCCCTCGTAAGATCGATGAATTCCTTGCCCTTTTGTTGGAAATAGGAGGTCCTTGAGATCTGGAAGCTCTAGTCGACATCCTTTTCAGCCGTGTCCGGCCGCGGCATGGCCACCATCGTCGAAGGGGTGTCCGACGCTGCACGGTGTGGCCGCCTGTACGCCTGGAGTCACAGGATCCCGTGTGAGGAACCAAGTCAGGACCAATTCTCGACCTCGCAACGCGAGGCTCACCTCGGCCCTTCCCCATCCCTACTACCTCATTGGAACTGGCAGAGAACCGCCATCCCCGCGCCGTCGTCGTCGTCGGAGTCGATCGTCTCGATGTTGTAACACCGTCCTTCGCTGCTGGCACCGGCGTCATGGCACGAGACCGTGGCTGGGTGGCTGACGCGCAGAGCGCCCCAGAGGTCAAAAATTCAGATGCCACCGTGTGAAAAGAGACAGGGGTAAGAATGACTCGCTGGGATTGAAGTCTGGAAGAGCACAATTGGCGACCCGACGCTGCCAGGGAACTGCCAGAGCTTTATCGGCAAAAAGCCCGCTGCACCCCACTCCTCGATATCGCACGATCGAGGACGATGCAGAAGCCCAGGGTCCTTGCCCCTCTCCCAACCGGGATGGTGACTTCCAAGGCGAAGCGCTGGCCGCCCCGAAACCATCACTATTGCTCTGCTTGAGAAGGGCCCCTCCATTGTAGCCTGCCCTTCGTCTTTCCCCCTTCCGATGACTCACCGCCCACCGTCTCCGACTGTCCATGGATGACTGGATCCTGGCCCTCCGCGTCAATGGTCTGGGTTTTCTCAACTTTCTGAGGTTTGCCGAGACAAGCGCCACGTCAACGGTCGGCGGCTACTGTGTGATTCGAGCATTCTGCGGTAAAGCCATCGATACCGTTCAGAAAGGCAACACATTTTCTCCCAAAAGACCTCTCGCTCTGACCTGTCGGCAGGAGGACTACGTTCTCGTCGGTTGGCACTCAGCGTCGCATTCGCTCCCGCGCTTCAAGACCCGGGCAAAATCGAGTACGGAGAAGGCCAATGTGGTTCGGCGTCGGCATTTCTGGTGGCCGCTCCGCTGTCGCAACGGGCCAAATGGGCCAGTTGTCCGCCGCCAAATCCTGCAAGGCAGAATCATCATCGATGCCATAGCCACACTGCGAGGACGGTCAAGGGTGGTCCTTGTCAGCCGTCTCAGGCCACTTTGTGGGATATTTCTGCCATTAGACTCTGGAAAGCGTCGTTGACTGTGGGCGCTTTGTCGACCATGTCGGCTGCCAAACTCCGATCCTATCGTTTTTGAGCGCGAGCCCCACCCGACAAAGCAACGGGTTTTGAGTGCTGCGGCACATCGGATCCGCAAACATGAGGGGCGTGCGTGCCTCGTTCCACGGAGGAAGCAAACGCTCTCTTTGCTGGTGTTGCCGCGCACTGAGGCTGAAGCTGAGAGGCACCGCAGGGCACACTGAATCGGCCAGAGGAATAGGCTGGGGTGAAGGTCACTAATACCGATCGGTGGTAGGAGAGCTCATCACGGTCAGACGAAAGCTAGATCGAGGGGTCGAAGTGGTCACTGCCGATTTTGGGCGCGGTCTAGTTCGTCGTCTTCTCGTTGACACAATCCGTCTGCCGGGCCAGTCACAGAAGGCGGCGTCAAAAAAAACTGAGATGAGAACTGGTCGGGAGAACTCTGAAGGGTCAAAGGGAAGTGGTAAAAAGCGGCGAGGCAGGAGGTGCATTATAATTCTTCCTCCAGACGCGGCCAGGCCCAATTGTTCCAGGACTCTGTCTGTGAGGAGGATAGGAGCGGCTCCACCGGGGTGGACCAGGGTGAGCACAAAGCGGCGGCACCTGAGATCCCAAAGCAGGGTGAGCCGGGCGCCGATTTGTTCGATCTTGGCATTCCTTCAACACCAAAAGTCCCCGTCGACACGGATGTGGCGTTCTTCAGCTATTGTCGGTTACCTCTCAAGTCGGGCGCGTTTGCACATAAATCTGAGACTGTCGGAATGCTCATCGAGGATCAGCGCTTTCTGCATGAGGACTTGGAACGTCTCGAGCAGGCCATCAGCGATCGCGTGGCGGAAGAACCCCGCAACGTAAGTGCCAACGACCCAACCGTGTGATAATATTTGGCTCACTCATGGTCTAGATCAAAGATCGACTCAATAGAGACCACCAGGTCAATGGCTTCCTCACCCGAGTCCAAGAACAATCCAAGAGATTACTTGATCTCTACCGGGACGCCGATGGCACGCGGATGAAAGAAATACAGACCCTGTCGACCGGTGATCCCTTTGAGGAGTTCTACAAGCAGCTGGAGGAGGTGAAGGACTTCCATCGCCGATACCCGAATGAGCCGGTAGAAAACCTCGAGCGGGCGTATAAGCGCAGGCGGCCAGATGAGGGAGAGCCGGTCGTGTCCGAAATTGACAATATGTTCACTGGAGAGGAATCGAATGGACGATTCTTAGACCTCACCTCATTACACGAAGACTATCTCAACCTGCCCGGTGTCAAAAGACTCACGTATCTACAATACCTGGATAACTTCGACGCCTTTGAACCGCCGAGAATGCCGATCAAGCGGCAAAACAAGATCTCCGATGCGTATTTAAAGTATGTGGCAGACCTGGCCGGTTATCTCGAAAGTTTCGTCAGAAGGACACGACCGTTGGACGATTTACCCAAGCTCTTCACGCGCATGGACCGGGAATTTGAGACGGCGTGGGAGGCCGGCAAGGTGCCAGGCTGGGGCAAGGAAGAATCCTCCGTGACAGCGGCGGCCGGACCTCGCACAGAAGGGACCGGTGAAGGAATATGGTGTGCTGATTGCGAAAAGGAATTTCATAATCAGAATGTCTACAAGGCACACCTCACGGGCAAAAAGCACATCCGCAACGCCGAGGCCAAAAAGTCGCACAGCAATGGCGTCTCACCGGTGACCAATGGCACTCGGCAACCGTCGATCTTGGCTACCGCACACCTGAAGGAACGCGTGATAGCATCTCACGAGTCTCGGATCCGCGCGCTTGCCGACCTTCTTTCGAATGAACGCAGCAACACGCGTGTCAACGTGGAGCGCAAGCAAGGCATGACAGAACGGGAGCGGCAAGCGGAACTGGACGCCCTGTTTGCGGAAGACGACGCCGCGGTAGCGGCCTCGGATCGCCGTGGCGACGAATCCGGGTCCGAAGACGGCGGTGAGGAAAAGATCTACAACCCGCTCAAATTGCCACTCGCCTGGGACGGCAAGCCCATTCCCTACTGGCTCTACAAGCTGCATGGTCTCGGCGTCGAGTTCAATTGCGAGATCTGTGGCAATTTTGTGTACATGGGCCGTCGGGCCTTTGACAAGCACTTCAGTGAGCAACGTCACATTTACGGCCTCAAATGTTTGGGTATCACCGGGAGCGGGACCGGTGGACTCAGCCTCTTCCGCGAAATCACCGGCATCCAGGAAGCGCTGAACCTGTGGGAGAAGATCAAGCGCGAAAAGCGAGAAAAAGAGGTCAAGGAGGACAGCGTGGTGCAGATGGAGGACGGCGAGGGAAATGTCATGCCCGAGAGGATATATCTTGACCTGCAGAAGCAGGGCATCCTTTGACGAATGATTTATCGGTTCGATTGTCGACGCCCGGAGATAAGGGACCGGCCATGGTAGACCCCTGGGCCACTGTGCAAAAGCATGAAGGAATCCTATGTACTATCCTGTAACATCGTACAACGTCATGGACACGTCGTCGCCGCGACTGGCAACCACTTCTACTTCTCTGCTGCCTGATCCTCCGTCGCCGTTGTCGCCGTCGTCTGCACGGCCGCCCGGACTTTCCCCAGCAACTCCCACCCTTTCGCAGCCGAGGCCGTGGCCTGATCCACCGCGTCGTCAAAAGAGCCTTCGTGGCCTTTGTAGAAGCCGCACAACATCAGTTTGCAGAGACTGGTCGTGCTGGCGCTCTGCACTTCCTCACTGAAACCGAATGCCTTGACGAAGGGGGCGAGCTGGTCGCCCAAGTGCTGATCCGTGTCGCCGCCGCGGCGACCTGTGCTCAGCAGGATGTCGCACAAGATCTGGATCGACGTGACCTGCAGACTCTCGTTGCCGCGGGTCAGGCAATGGACAAAGAGATTCCGATTCTCCTGAGCCAGCGTCGGCTCGAGGAGGCAACAGAGTCCCAGGCAGAGAAGACCACGTTCCCGGATGGGTGCTTCGTGCGAGCGCACCGCGGGGATGACGAGGTTGTCGAGCATGGTCTCCAGGTGGACATTGGATTGCATGTTGCCTGTGATGTTCTGGAGCATGCATTGAGCAATGTGCAGGCATTTCATATGGACCACGATTTCCTTGATCGCTTTGGCCTCTTGCTCTTCCTCCGTGAGGTCCTCCTTTGGGCCCCTTTTCTTCCCGCTGTGTTTGGGAGTAGAGTCGGACGAGTCGGCACTCACCTCGCTTCGTGCGGAGACAAAGCTTTCGTCGTCATTGACGTCGTCAAGGTCCGATGTGGATATGGTATCGTGCACTTCCGCGATCGCTTCGAGGACCACCGACGTGAACTCCCGCTCGCCCGCCGAGCCTGAGTTGCAGACCAACCTCAGCACCTCGACGGCCAAACGGGTCGATTCCTCGGGGAGCTCAGCCAGGGCCAGGGCCTCACGGATCAGTGAAAACATCTTCCTCCGTCCCATCTCATCTGTGTAGTCGAGCATGTGGGCGATGTGGAGCAACTGCTCCAGGATGAATTCCTGCTCGGTCGTCTCCTCTTCACCCACGCCGAGGTCGTCGGCGCGGCGCATCTTCTCCACGAGTCCATTGATCTGCTTCTGAAGGTAGAAGCCGAGACGGGTCACCTCGGGCATCTTCTCCTCCATCATCCCGTGGCGGTCGGGATCCTGCTGGCAGTATTCAATAAAGGTCCGTGCCATGAAGGCGGCCTCTGGCGTCAGACTGGACCAAAATTCATCCTCAAATGTCACCGCCTCGACGTAGTCTGGTCGTCCGGCCCAGAATTCCTTCATGGCGTCGAGGGCGATGCCACCCTCGTTGCCGGAATTCAAAATGTCGATTCGCTCGAGCAACTCCAGCAGCGCCGGTATGTTGGGGTCATGGAGCCCGGCCGTTTTCTCGTCGGTGGCACTCTCCATTCTCGAGCCGGCACAGTCTTCAATCCAGCGTTCTCTGAACAGCCGGGCGGCCGCTTTTCGTACTTTTTCATCTCGATCTCGCAGACCCCATCGGAGCAGCTTCTCTCGCATCGACAATGACAAATGGCGAAAATCGCCCAGGGAAGGCAACAGCCTCGAATACAACGCTCTCCGGGTCGGCCCATCTCGATCTCTCGCCCTTTCGAGTAAATACGGCAACGTCGTGGGCGTGATCGGCAGATTCAACAACAATGCCCTCCTCACATCGGCGTTGGTGTCATTCTGCAGCACATCCAACAACTTCTCCAGCAGACTGGGGCCGGAATCCTCGTCCGAGTCCTGCTCCTCTTGTTCCTCGTCCAACTCATTCTCCACCAATCTTCCCAGCGCCATGACTGCCTCGAGCCGAATGGCCGGAACTCGGTCCCGCAGTCTTTTGATGAGTTCGTGTCGAATGACTCGGTACAAGTCGTCATCGATCGCGCTCAGGACGCTCAGAATCTGCGACACGATCTGCGTGGCCCGGTACCGCACCGTTTTGTCTTTGGCACAGAGGAAGGGCAGAAGGGACAACAGGATCGAAGATGTGACCGCGTTGGAAGCCTCGGCCGACTCGATATAGGTCGCGACAAATTTGACGACGCGGTTGCCGGCCACTTCGGACTTGCCGACATCCAAGAGCCGGAAGATGCATTGCTTGATCTGCGTTTCGAAGCCAGGACTGTTTTCAAGGCGTCGAAGACGCTTCGCGAGGGATTTATGGCCGACAGCAGACCGCTGCGCATCCGAAAAGATCTCGCCGACTGACATGACGATGTAAGTTTGAGATTGATAGTGTGTCTGGCTGTCCATGTATCAGTGATGTCGACATGTAAACAAAAGTTGGCCAATCATGGTGCGCCAAGCATTGGCCTGCCAACATCGATTGTCTTGGGTGAAGACCACCAGCATTGTCCTTAAATTCCATCCAGTCGAACAATGTAAGGATAGACAAAACTGATATGGTGCCCATCAGTAGTTTCCGACCGATGTTTGATTTACATGACGAACTTCTAGCTTTAAACAACGTGCAATACACGCAGCCCCAGACAAAGCCCTTAGCCAAACCCCTCTCCAATGTCAACATTAGCTTCAATTCTCTTTTCACGATCAATCTTCGGCCCCAGGATCCCCTGCTGGGCCGTTTGAATTTCCAGTTGGCGAAGGTAGCTGCCGTCGGTAAATTCGCTGGTGGGGTGCAAGTCGACAAGCGGTTTGCCTTCTACACCTCGAACACCTCTTCCCGAGCCGCGCCCGCCTTGGGAACGTTTACTGGCGCTCCGAGCCAGAAGACCGACACCAGTGAATGGATTCGTGTCCTCCTCTTTCATATGATTCGAATGGCCCGAACCCGGGGCGGCCCTTCTGGGGAATGACGAAGGAGGGCTGCTTGGAAGCTTTGACGGGCGCTTGAGACTTTTCGGCCGGGGGCCAATGCCATTTTCTTCCTCTGTGAAATCGAGCAGAGGCTTCGTCGAACCGAGCGGTCCGTGATAACTGCTCGACAGAGCTCTCTGCCGCATCGGTCCAGTATCGATGCTTGACCGCGTCGAGCCCAAGTCCAGGGAAGGTTTGAAAGAGCGAAGCTCGTGTGGCTCTGGCTCTTTCGAGTCAGGCGCGTGTGGTCGCGGCCGGACCGCGTCCACCACCTGACCAGAGTCGGCCATGCTCCTGGATTCTCCTTCTCCGAGGACGTGCACCAGGTACCAGCTGCGCCACGTCTGTACCGCTTGATACCACCGATTAGCCACAGCTTTGTCTTTAGTGCAGAAAAAGTGCACAAAATTCGCCGTGTTCAAGAACATGGCAGATTTCTCCTGACTTTTCAGAGCGAAGCAAATCTTCTTCGGTGGCTTCAGCTTCTTCATCTGTTTGGGAGAAGGCGTGTACAAATCATAGTCGGATAAATGGCAGATGTTCGTGCTGTCTGTGCCACTTTCACGCCGTGAAATGGTCATTTGCCCGTCTTCGCGCAGGTGAATCCAGCGCTGATCCCATTTCCCGGGTTTCTGAGAGTGATAGATCTGCACAGCGGCCGCTCCATCATCCGGTCGCTTCCTGGGTGCGTCTTGGAGGTCCAGGCCGGACGCCAGGCAATCCGCAGCTGACATGATGACAAGGTGATTGTGTATGTCATCATCCCACGAATTCATCACATCCCGGATCCGTTCATATCTGCGCAGCGGTCTTTCCAGCCCGAGCTGCGAAAAAGACTCGAGGAGCACCGCGGTTCGGGGGTCCATGTTTTGAGGCAGACAGGCTGAAGCCGAGTCCAACAAATCCTGGGCCGTCGAGAGCGGCTTGACCGGCAGTGTGATCAAGGATTCGTCCACCTTGACATGTACACGCCGGTCACCGGCGTTGATTGCTGAAATGGGGGCGTCAAAGACTGCCGTCGCCAGCGGTGACGCCGAATGATCTGCATTTTCTGGCTCGGCAACTGCATGGCCTTGACCACGCCCACTCTCAGATCGGCCGTGAGATTGGACTGTTCTCCCTTCGCCCTCATTGAGTCGCTTCTGTGTTTGGCTGCGTAGACCTCTGACAACAAGAGTGTGGGGCTTGATTGCCGCTGTTTCCGGCGCATGAAGAGCCCTCTGTTCCAGGTCCTCAGTATCCTGAGACGTGTTGATGGGGTGGGGTAAAGGTTGCGGGTTTGTGTCGGGCCCAGGCCCCTGGTGGCGTCGAAGAGTGGGAAATCGTGTTGGTCCCGGATGCCGGTCAGTTTCCGGCCGGACTTTCAGATTTTGTCGACGATCGGTCTCTCCTTCTAGTATTCTCAGAGCCTCTTCTCGCGCGGCCTCGTATGACCGGCGCGGTGTGCGCAGGGTCGTTGGTGAAGCATCCGTACCACGGCGTCGCTCGTCCACACCGGCCCGCAAAACTTTCGCAGGAGCTTCTAGATTGCGGGCATCAAAGTCCCTTTGAGCCTGTGGTCGTACCAGACTAGTTTGCAACACCGGATTCCGGCCATTGAGAGCATCGTGGAGTTCTCGATCGGGTCTCGCATTCGCAGAGGTATCAATTGCGTCGCAGCGCTCCACCGAGAATGGAGGGTGGGAGGAGAGGCTTGGTACGGGAGAAGAATCACTCGCGGGCTGAGGCTTTCGATGATATCGGGAGGGAGTCCTGCTCACAGTAGCGGTCGGGAGTGGAACATGGTGGGACTCTGCATTCTTCGACGCGGCCTTGCGCACTGATCGGTACCGGGAGAATTTCTGGACGTGTGGCTGCTGTCCAGTGTCACTGTCGCGGCTGTGGTCCATTCGGATGTGCGAGAGCAAACTTGGGAGGCAAATACATTTCACAATGTGTGAAGACGTCTGAGGACGGGCAATCTGGATGCGACTCTAGAGCACGAGACCAGGAGTCTGGGCTCCGCCCCGCAGTGGCAGGTGCCGCAGGTACCGCACCAGCCCCTCCTGCGTTCCCAGCCTCTCGGACGCAGATTACGAGTGGAGCACGGACTTGTTCTTTTGTTGTTGTTGCCATAGGCCAAAACATTTTCAGCTGAAATTGCGAGCCATTGGATCTGCGTTGACTGGGAATGAGCTGGGGTCAAGTTCTGCGCAATCGTCCGTATCCGGGCTCGACCTTGGTGCTCTTGGAAATTTGGCCCCTCCCACACCATGTGCAAATCCTGTGCCAATCATATGCCTATTTGACCTTGTTGTCCCCACCGTTGCAGCACAGTAATTAGGCCCACTCCACCAGCAGACTCGCCCACCGCGACACACCATTGGCCGCAAGGGCTCCAGTCTACCGCTCGAGTGGTGAAGCGGGTGTATTTGGTGTTGAACTCGCTCAGAGTCACTTCCCTGTGCGGCCGGAGTCGTTTGTGTGGATCGTGGATGGCGTACTTTGCACGATCGGGCATGGGCGCCTCAATTGTTGCCAATAGTTCCGAGGTATGACTGGTGGCTCCGGTCGAACTTTGTCGTTGTAGTGCTGCAGAATCAAAAGTGCCGATGGACGACGACCGCCTCGACGATGAAGGAGACGATGCGGTGTCACGGACACTGCTGTTGCCCGGGTTGAGACGACCTAGACGGTCCAGGGGGTTGTTGATCCGTGACGCGACGCCCTTTTTCTCGTAGGCTTTCTTCTTTTTGGCCGGCACGCGGAATCCATCGACGCCGCGATCATCTAGTCCGCCGGCATGTCCGACTTCCAGGCGCTCCAAGTCCCAGAAATGTATCTGCGAGCGAGTGTTCCCACATGCGAGGATGGGGTGGAGATCAGGGTAGTCGAGAGATGGTGTCAGAAGACCGAAGCGCATGTAGAATGGCTGGGTGAAAGGGGCATCGAATTCCAGACATCTTTCGTACGCTGGTCGGTCTCGATACTGCTTGGCGATTTCGATCTTGCTCACACCATCTTTGGAACTCGTCAGGGTACGGACAAAGCCATTTCGAGTGTCTAGATATTCATTGGTCTTGGGGGCCGTCATCGTTCCGGGGATCGGCTCGCGAGAGTTGAAGCCCGTAATCTTCCACAAGACGACCTTGTCCTCTTCGGCCGCTTTGGATATGACCGAGTCACCAAAGAATCGGACGCAGTCGACATAATTCGTGTGCACGGCTGAGGTGACAAAGTGTGGGTAGTGGATCACACGGACTTCGTCTGAACTCCGCTTTCGATGGTCTTTAGAGATCTCTCGCCAGAAGGAGGAATCGGCGTCGAGGTCGGGAATGGTCCACACACAGACCCGGTGATCGTGTCCTCCAGAGATCAGGTATCGGCCGCGGTCGTGCCAGGACACGGTCAACACGCCTTCCTTGTGTCCGTGGCCATGGCCGCAGATAATGATGCACGCAGACTCGTGTGGCTCTGACCAGCGCCGCAGATCCCAAATCCTGATGCTGGTGTCCATGGACGCACTCGCGACGATCCATGGATATATCGGGTGGGTGGCCAGGTCGTTGATCGTCACATGGCCATGACCAACAAGTGTCGTGAATAACCTGCCGGTGATCGCATTAATGATTTTCAACTGGCCCGTATCTCCCGCTACCGCGAGGAGGGGTTCTGACTGGTCGATAAAACACCAGACACAGGAATTGAGAGTGTCCGACGCCCCGTCATCCACGACATTCTCCTGAGCGAAAACATTGAGGATGGACACGACATTCTCGTCGGCACGAGAAAGCCGGCAGATGACGACGCTCTCGAGATTGACCACGGCGAAGACGGGCTCTGCCTCGGGCGCCGTGTGATATGGAAAGAATTTGACATCGTAGAGTCGATGAGGATCCCCGCCGGGGGTGTCAGGACCGATCTTTACCGTCGCCTTGAGGCGTGGAAGGACAAAGGATTCTGTCGAGGTAGCCGTCAGAGACATGGTGCGGCTGTATAACCTTGATGTCGAAAGTAGGCCTTATTGGACACCCTCCAGAAAAAGAAGAGAGTACAAGAATGAAATGTGTCAAGGATGGTGCATGTCCCGTGCATGATCAGCAACCTCATCGGCGCTCAAAGGAGAGTTTAGAGGTAAGGAGAAACGACTGGTCAATAACAACGCACTGCAAACGGTAAGACGATGTCTTCTCTGCGCGACTTTGAGGCCTTGTCCAACACATATATCGAGCTGAGACACGTCATCTGTTACCATTGAGATTGGAGAAAGACTCCAGGCTCGCCAATGTAACCGTCATGGTCGTGGGGGCAATAGTCTCCGTCTGCAATGGTCAACAAGATGCAGGGAACCAAGTTCTTTCTCCTCGATCTTGGCACCCATAATCTGTCACGTGGTTTGGATCAAATCAGTCACCAAATTCCTCAACTCCATCGTCCACAAACATCATACTGTTCGACGTGGAGAGCGTAAAATTCGACGACGCTCATCAAGCTCAGAAAGCCGACCCCATCGGAATGGATGAGGATGAGAGTCTGAGCAGGGGCCAAATTTCGAAGCGGGTCAGACAGCCTCGCTCGACTGAAGAAATCAAGCGGTCACTCGAGGCCGAATTTCTCTCTCCTCCGAGCACGTTCAGTGCAGACTGGTTAAACAAATTACAACAGAGATGGGACTATCAGACAGAGTACACCGAGTTGTGCCAAGTAGCACCGACTCAGACCCGGACCATCACTCGGTTTACTCGAGAAGGTCTTGAAGGTCGAGTCACGGGCTACCGGGAGGTGACGGTGCCGGCATCCAGCGCAACAGCGAAGAACTCCACGTCTCTTTTGCGTCGGCCGGCCAATCGCACAGACTTTGTTCGAGGTGCTGCCGGCTTCTTCCCCTTCACCCCCGGCGGGTTGGACGGCGTCGACGCTATCCAAGCATACGAAGACCAGGCAACGTTGGACGACGGGAGCCGCAAGACTCCGAAGAGCCATGGCCTGGATCGAATTATCCACTTTGGTGCGGAGGGGAGTCTGCTTGCAGTCCCCCCGGGCTTCACCCGAGGCATGAAATTCTCGGACAAGAACAGCACGGAAGCGGAAGAAGAAGCCAAAGACGTCGAGAAGACGCTGGAGCGGGAAGATCATAGCATTCCCACAGATTCAACGAATGGAGACGTCCACGGCTCCATCTCACATCCCGGTGACGAGATCCTGTCTGAGAGCGATATTGAGGATGAGGACACCGACCTCGACGACCTCCTTCCCGTGGAGTTTCCTTCCCTGGAGCCGCATGGTCAGTTACTGGCTTTGACTAGCACGAAGCCCGTGAGGGAATGGGCCCATGTGGTGGATGTCAACAAGGATATACCGAATTTTCACGAGCTCGTGCCAGAGATGGCTCGCAGTTGGCCCTTTGAACTCGATATCTTCCAAAAAGAGGCCGTGTACCACCTCGAGAGTGGCGATTCCGTCTTCGTGGCGGCTCATACTTCTGCGGGAAAGACAGTGGTGGCCGAGTATGCCATCGCCCTGGCGTCCAAGCACATGACCAAGGCCATCTACACTTCTCCGATCAAAGCGCTCAGCAATCAGAAGTTTCGAGATTTTAAAACGGTCTTCGATGATGTGGGCATCCTGACCGGGGATGTGCAGATCAACCCGGAAGCCAGTTGCCTGATTATGACCACGGAGATCCTCAGAAGCATGCTTTATCGCGGCGCAGACCTCATTCGAGACGTCGAGTTTGTCATTTTCGACGAGGTTCACTATGTCAACGACATCGAGCGTGGTGTCGTGTGGGAAGAGGTCATCATCATGCTCCCAGATCACGTCACTTTGATCCTCCTTTCCGCCACGGTCCCTAATACTTACGAATTTGCTTCGTGGGTTGGTCGGACCAAGAAAAAGAATATATACGTCATCTCGACCGCGAAGCGGCCCGTCCCATTGGAGCACTATCTTTGGGCTGGAAAGGAAATGTACAAAATCGTTGATTCGGAGAAACGCTTCTCGGAGAGAGGATGGAAAGCCGCAAATGATGTCCTGTCTGGGCTTGACAAGGTGAAAGAACAGAAGGCGACCGAGGCGGCGCACACACCCTCTCGCGGCGGTCCCGGCCAACGAGGCGGGCGAGGAGGGCCGCAACCACGGGGTGGACCCGGTCAAAGAGGTGGATCATCACAGAGGGGACGGGGGCAGCCCACCAGTCGCGGACAAGGCAATATTGCCCGGACGGGACGGGGCGGTGGTCGAACGACGGCCGCTCAGGACAGGAATATATGGGTCCATTTAGTGCAACATCTGCGCAAGGAAAACCTGTTGCCGGCGTGCATATTCGTCTTCTCCAAGAAACGATGCGAGGAGAATGCGGATTCGCTGTCAAACCAGGACTTCTGCACCGCCAGCGAAAAGAGTGCCATTCACATGATCATCGAAAAGTCGATCGCGAGGCTGAAGCCTGACGACCGATTGTTACCGCAAATTCGACGACTGCGGGAAATGCTGGGTCGAGGCGTCGCCGTGCATCACGGCGGACTCTTGCCCATCGTCAAAGAGATTGTCGAGATCCTCTTTGCCAAAACGCTGGTGAAAGTTCTCTTTGCGACCGAAACCTTCGCAATGGGCTTGAATTTACCCACGAGAACCGTCGTCTTTTCAGGGTACCGCAAGCACGATGGTCGAGAGTTCCGAAATTTACTGCCGGGCGAGTACACACAGATGGCCGGCCGTGCGGGTCGGAGAGGACTGGACACTGTGGGCACCGTGATCATCGTGACGCCGGGGAAGAACGAAGCTCCTCCAGCAGCCGAATTGCGCGCCATGATCACGGGTCCGGCCACGAAACTCCGAAGCCAGTTCCGGTTGCACTATAATATGATCCTCAACCTCATGCGTGTCGAGGCTCTGAAGATCGAGGAGATGATCAAGCGCAGCTTTTCCGAGAACGCGACTCAAGCACTCCTTCCACAACACCAAAAACAGGTGGCGCTTTCGCAGGCTACGCTCGACAAAATCAAGCGAGAGCCTTGTGACATCTGCGATATTGACCTGGAAGCTTGCCACGAGGCGGCCGTGACGTTTGGCCGTTTGACCAAAGATTTACATATCAACCTCTTGTCTTCGCCCGTCGGCCGCCGGCTGTGGACAGCACGAAGACTTGTTGTGTTCAAAAAGGTACGTTTCCATACATATTGCGACCCCGGGGAGGTCTCCTAACTTCCGCCAGGATGGAGCCCGTACAGTAGGCGTGCTTCTTGAGGACGGTGTCCGGGGCGGACCAAGTCCGTCGCTCAAGGTCCTGGAAATAGCCGATGTCGACGCCAAACGACACGCCAGTGATATGCTACCCTATCTGCCGACGTTCCGGTCAATGTTCACTCCGTTGCCCACCGAGGCGGCGCACGTTAGAAGTCAGGTCGCCCATGTCATGTTGGACGATATTGAATGTGTGACCCAGACGAATATCAAGGTCAGAGGTCCTGTTTGGACGGTGAAAGTGTCGAAAGGTAAACTGACTCCCGACAGGTCGACCTGCGATCGTTGCTGAGTTCTGAAGCAGTGCAAAAGCAGTTCGCCGAAGAAGAATTTGTCAAATTGTACTCGTCGTGGACTTCCCGCGCTTGGGATGAACAAGACTGGGTCAAAGTGACAGAGCTTCGCGTGCGAGAGCTGTTGGCCGAGAGAGAAAAAGCGGCCGCCATGGCGCAGAATGCCCGATGTCTGCAATGTCCGGACTTTCTCAAGCACTACAGCATGCAGCACGACGAATGGCTCATCAAGGAGAACATTCAGTCGTTGAAACTGCTCATGTCTGACCAGAACTTGTCGCTCCTCCCAGACTATCAGCAACGCACAGAGGTGCTCAAGGATCTCGGCTTCATCGATGAGGAATCAAGGGTGCAGCTCAAAGGAAAGGTCGCTTGCGAGATTCATTCTGCAGACGAGCTCGTGCTGACCGAGCTGATCCTGGAGAACGTTTTGGCCGAGTAAGTGAACGAGGTCTCCTAATAGCCGGAGTCACCGGCTAACGTTGTCCAGCTTCGAACCCGAGGAGATTGTGGCTCTGCTTTCGGCCTTTGTGTTTCAGGAGAAAACCGAGAACGAACCACAGCTGACGGAAAACCTCCAACGGGGTAAAGAGGCCATCATCGAGATCGCCGAGAGAGTCAACCACTACCAGATTCTTCACCAAGTGATCCTGTCTTCCGACGACTCCAATGACTTTGTGAGCCGACCACGGTTTGGTCTGGTCGAGGTGGTGTATGAATGGGCGAGGGGCATGCCATTTAACCGTATCACTGATCTGACCGACGTCATGGAAGGCACCATTGTCAGGGTCGTCACACGGCTGGATGAGACCTGCAGAGAAGTTATGAGCGCGGCACGATTGATCGGCGACCCCGGCTTATATCAGAAGATGGATAAGGCACGAGAACTGATCAGAAGGGATGTGGTCTTTACGGCGAGCCTGTATATGTGAGGGTCTCCACACTGGTCAGAGCCAGTGGCGCAGGAGAACACCATTTGGCAGATCTGTCTTTTCATCTGTGGACCTCATCGCTAGCGAGTCCCTATTCCATCTGAGCGAATTTCCTTTCGAGGTCGGCCAGCTGGCCAACCTCTCTACACGTGCCAAGGGAAACAAGAATCCGTTGGGAGTGAGGGGCATTGGCGGCGGCGCCATCATGTGGACGAGGTGAAGATGATCTCCTTCTTGTCCGTGTGGCTGAGGGTGGCCAGTTGGACATGTCTCGGTAGGTGAACCACCAATGGCTGCTGTTAAGTATATCGGGTAGGACCTCGTCCATCAAATACTTGACTCTTGACGGACACGCACCTCTATCGATGCAATCGACAAACGAGATTGTACACAGTCTCTCGGCTTGGGGCCAAAGGCTACGCCTCCACCGCGTCAGATGGGCGGCTTCTTGTCTCCGACGCGGGTATGGCCAGTTCCTTTCTGCGGAAGCAGCTTCCAGCCAGGAAGAGAAGGTTTCTGGATACGTGGCTATGCGCCATCATTTCTCACTCAGGAGGAAGGAAGCGAATAGCCAATTCGCTCAATGGTGAGCAACTCTGTATTTTGCACGGAACCCGGAATGCCAAGGCCGACCATTCACCACCAAATATCAATTTGCCGCCTCCCAGAGACTCTTAGCATACACGTGATCGTTGCTTTGCTCACAGCTGTCAGTCTAGAAGGTTCGAGAACCCACTCGCAGTAATTCAATTTTTATAAATATTAAGCTCGCCCTGGAACCCTCGCTCAGATGTTGAACTAAAATGGTGATTCTGCCAAGTTGAATATTAGCACCCGTCCCGTTCTACAGCCGATAGCAACCGTTGATGTTGCAACAGCCGAGTACAATGGCCGATACTCTGAGGGCAACCACAGTAGATTGTCCGAATTCCACGTAATCCAAATCCCGTCGGAACTCAAACCATAGCCTTTGTACCTAGGCTTCTCGCTTTGCGCAGTGTTCTGAGCAAGAGGTGCGTTGAGAACAATAGCACCAATTTCAGTATGGAGATATGAGCCGATAAGATCGAGCGACATACTGTGGAGTATTTTGCCGATAGTGAGCGTCTGGAAGCAGCTCCCCGTCGCTGTATCCCAGAGCTTGACGGTCTTGTCATCCCATGCCGACGCGAGATGTTTGCTGTCATGTGAGAAGGCGACCGAGTTGACCCAGCTGCTATGGCCCTCGAGCGTCTGGAGGCAGCTCCCCGTCGCTGTATCCCAGAGCTTGACGGTCTTGTCACCCGATGCCGACGCGAGATGTTTGCTGTCATGTGAGAAGGCGACCGAGCTGACCGAGTTGCTATGGCCCTCGAGCGTCTGGAGGCAGCTCCC